>SPJJ01038916.1_pt1 | contig 37452 bp, 38 predicted proteins | sample 3741741 | NCBI WGS metagenome assembly SPJJ01 (sample SAMN10925908, study PRJNA522277) | cold seep metagenome | isolation source: Elba SIP-enriched marine methane seep metagenome, extraction at timepoint T1 | place: Italy: coast of Elba, Mediterranean Sea | collected 2014-05 | reverse complement strand
GTTTTACTGTGAGGCTATTAAAACTGATTTCGGAACATTTAAAGTCCAGAGCAAGAAAATCAAACAAAACTTCCGTTTCCGGTATAGGTACGAAAGATTCGATTTTGGATAGGTCTACAGTAGCTAGCAGATTAGTCAACCAACTTTCAACGGTATATCTATCGGCTAATTCTTTTTTTATCTCTTTTTTTATCTTATCTATGGTTTTCTTTAATTCTTGCTTCTTATCTTCCTGAAATAATTCAGGACTATCTATACTAAGTTGTTCCCTTATTGGCTCTAATCTTTCTTCTACTGCCTTGTTCAGTTGGGCATTAACAAATTTTTTAATGATGTTATCCACTTTTACTCCTAATTATTGTTTGACTAAGCCCGTATCGGGTGAGTAGTTATATTTGTCGGCATTCTCATCGTAAATAGATAAAGAAAGTTCCCCATATATCTCGCCTGCTTTTTCAAGGCTGAGGTTCTTTTTCTCTGCTAAGTCAGTGATGAGTGCTGTGTAGTTTCGTTGTATCCATAATCTGGGATTACTGTTACCGGATTTTTCGTTGTCATTGATAAAGATGCTTAACCCTGTCAGGTCGCCTCGGGGCGTTTTTTCCTTAAAGACAAACTCGGTTTCATCTTCATTTTTCGGGACACGGAAAAGTAGCAGATTTATTTTGGCTTCCCTAAATGGGTTGATGACCTGCGGTAAGGCGCTACCCCACCAACACTCTTGTATCCAGCTTTCCATCGTTTCCAAGCCTTTGCCCTCATAATTGGTCAGCATTTGAGCTATGCATTCGTGTTCCAGGTCAATCAGGTTGTTTTCGGGGGATAAGGAATCATTTTTTGAAATTCGTGGTGTGGCATTGATGCCATCATTTATAATTTTTTCTGAAATTAACTCTTTTAGATCAGGCGTTGATAGTTTATTGCGTTTACTTTCAGGGCCAGGGTGGCAAAATGCAGGCAGTTTTTCATCTTGAAACAAGCCTTTAAGGTTGTATTGCAATAAACCTATATTTGCTTTTTCTACGGTTTTATCCCGATGACGTAACACTCGTCCTGCTAACTGAATAATTGATCGGAAAGAAGAAGGTTCTATTATTGCCCAGTCAAAATCATGATCACGTCCCACTTCTTCTACGGGTGTCGCAACAAGAATAAAAATCAGGTTTTTAGCATTCGTTTGCTTAATATGTTCTCTGATGACAGCATCTTGAAAAATTGGGTCGGGTGAATCAGGCGTTTCCTTTTTACGATATAACACCTTATCTAGACATGCCTCTTGTGCATGACGCATCAATAGTATTTGCTGACTGTGATAGGCCATCACACGAATTTCGGTATCCTTCTCAACAATATCCGTTTCCATTAAAAATTGTGTTAATTGCGCACAAGGTTTGATATTCGCCATCCTGACGATGCCGATTGAAACCGACTTTTTTGTAACCGGGTCAATCTCATGGTAATCCTTATGTTTATTGATTAAAGCATCTAAAATTACCTGGAAATAGTTATTGCGAATCGATTCTTCATTGTCTTCTGCTTTTTTGATAGATATGATTTCGGCTTTCCGTTTGGCAGGTATTTTATTTAACTCATCGACTCGATTTTTTATAAAAGATTGATGCTCTTTTTGATAACCAGCAATTGCTAGCAGATCGGTTTCCTTAATTGTTTTAATTTCTGTCGAAAATTCATCAATCCAGGCACACGTTACGGATGTTGGCAAATTGCGGCTAAGGCTAAAAAGTCGCCAGCCTTGTTGGTAGAGATGGAAATAGCCTTCCGCTAAATCCGGCGGAATCGTCGCAGATGAAATCATCACTTTTCTGCCCAGCATTCCTGCGAGATGAATTAAGCGGCCTATGGGAATCAAGTCTTTTTCTGAGAAATCGTCGATTTCATCAATGACCAAATCGCTGGACATTAGCCTTAAATAAGGCAGGATATAACGTCCACCTCGTTTTGTCTCGGTTGCCGCCATGATGTGGTCGATGGTGCAAACCAGCACGGGGGCATAAAGTAGTTGTAGGTGTTTATTTTTTTTAATAACAGCTTTTATTTCTTCTGAAAATAGACTTTCATCAACATAACTGTCTATTTCTCCGCTAAAAAGTTCTTCCTGCGATTCTGAACCAACCACCTCAAAAGAGTCTTCCTCTACTTTCGTATTTTGAGCATCGTTGTACAAATCCAAAATTGCTTGAGAGCCTATCAATACAGCAAAATCTTGTTTATCAGCTACTTTTGCATCTTTTTTGTTATTAAAAACACGCGTTCGATATTCTTTTCCAGTTTGCAGGGTTAATGACCTTAATCCTAAAGCTAAGATATAACGCAATGACTGCGCGTCTGGGGAAAGTTCACGCATGATTTTCGCGTTGGCAAAGGTTTTGCCCTTTCCGGTGCTGGCAATGTTGACAGCGAAAAACGCAAAATGATCAGGTGATTCAATCTGAGCCGTCTTTCGCCATTGCTTGATTTTTTTTACGGCTGAATCTTGCCAAATAAAATTTTTATCATTTGATTTTTTGCTAAGCGTGTCTGTATTGTCTGATCTAACTAAACTGGTTTCAGCCAACTTCATGATGCGTGGTGCTTTTTGCGCATGTTCTGTGACATAGTAAAGATGTTCATCAAGCTTTTGTTTGGGCTTGCCCTTTTGGCCTATCTGCTTTTGAGTCTTTTTATCAAAAACATCTTTGTTATAGGTATTAGCAATGAGCTTGACGGAACTTTGATTGCTCCATTTTCCATCTGCTGGTTGAGAAGAGTAGTAATGGTCTCCTAGCATTAAAGATAATCGGGCATGGTTTAAAATTATTCGCCAATACCCAGGTTCGATTGAGGATTCTAATTGTTTTAAACAGTGTCTATCTAAAGTTTTCTGCGCCCATTTGCCTAATTGCTTCGTCCAGGACTTTGAATTCAACATAAGAGGTGACGACTTAGAAAATTGGAAACATTCTTGCAGACGTTTTTCAAATTCCTTTCTTTCCTTTTCCGAATAATTTTCATATCCCCATTCCTGAAGAACGCATTCAAATAATTCTTCTAGACTTGTAACAGATTCGCCACACCAGTCGTTTGCTTTTAAACTTATTTCAGTGTTTCTGTAGTTTGATTTGACTTTGTTTTTACGTAAAGCAGGTAACCGATGATGAGTTAGTATTAGCCACATCACCATACTGGCGAAAGGAGATAATTCTTCGAATGGATTTTTTTGCCTCTTATTTTCCAGGGTCTTTTCAAGGATTTCATTTTCATTAATTTCTTGGTTAGATAGTTGCGTTAACCATTCTTCGTCTGTTTTTCCTGAAACTAACGCTGAAAATAAAATGCAAGAAATCCATTCGTGCCGAAGTGGATCACCTTTCAATCTAAGGGTTTTGGATTTCAATTTTTTTTGAAACAATATTGTCGCTTTGCCCCAGTCATGCAATAAAGCCGCAATTGCTATTAAACTTCTCAAAGTTTGCATATAAGGCCAGTCTTTTTCGTTGCCGATGTTGATTGTTTGTTTTGTAATATTCACCGGCACCACCCCCTCAAAATTAAACTTATTCTTATTCCCCACCACCCACAAAAATTCACTCCGACTACGACTCCTGATCCAATGACACGAGACCGCCGTATTCTTAGTGGCGGTTTTCCGCAGCAATTTCTTCACCGCCTGTAAGCCTTCCTGAGTAATCACCGTCTGCCAGGTGCGGCTGCCGATGCGGTTGGCGAAGGCGTCGAGTACGCGGCGGGTGCGGTTTAGGGCTTTTTTCTCGCATTCGCTGACGAAGGTGACCATCATAAGGCGGCTCCTTGTTTGTCTCGTTCCCATTGCTCTCGGTGGGATTGCAGATTGTTGCTGGTTTGGCCCTCGTATGCATTCCCACGCGGGAGCGTGGGAACGAGCAATGTCAAAAGTCCTTTTTGAATTGAATCATGACGCATAATAAAAGCCATATATTGATGTATGATTTGATGCCATGAATGGCACGTTGGGGAGGTATTGATGCGCATCACATTGAATATTGATGATGATTTATATGCTAAAGCGGTGGAATTAACCGGCGTGCATGAGAAAACAGCTTTGTTGCGTGAGTGCTTAAAAGCATTGATTGAACGGGAAAGTGCGCGGCGCTTAGCGTTGTTGGGCGGTTCTGAGCCTGATCTTAAAACGGTTCCTCGTCGACAATCTGCTGTTGATGAATAATTCCGGGTGTTTTGGTGGACACATCGGTATGGATCGATCATTTTCGCGGCATAGATGCGCAATTGGTCGATCTTCTGAATCAAAACCGGGTATTGATGCATCCGATGATTTTGGGTGAAATGGCTTGTGGTTGTTTGCATAACCGGTCTCAACTATTGGCGTTATTAAGAAACTTACCTGGCATTATTGACGCTAGCCACGATGAGGCTTTGTTTTGTCTTGAACAATATAAAATTATGGGTAAAGGCATTGGTTTTATTGATTTACATCTATTAGCCGCTACCTTTTTTGAATGCAGATACTTTGCTTTGGACGCGGGATAAGCGGTTGCATAAGCTTGCCTGTTCTTTGAATATCGGTTTTATCGTTCCTGGCGGGTAAGCCTTCCTATGTGGACGCATGGGAGCGAGCAATATGGCGGGCGGCTGTGGATGGGCTGAGTAGCATATTTGCTTGCTGAATATTAGTTTATGCGTTAATGTGTATACATAATATATATACAAGAGGTGTGCTATGAAAACGACAAGAGTGTTTAAAAGCGGTAATTCGCAGGCGGTGCGTATTCCGAAAGAATTCCAGTTTGATGTAGAGGAAGTGGAGATTTTTCGGCGTGGGGATGAGGTGGTGCTGTTGCCTAAAAAAAAGACATTAGGGGCAGCGTTTGATCTTATTACCCAACTTTCTGATGATTTTATGGCCGATGGTCGGAACGATACGCCGCCACAGGAACGGGACTTTGATTGATGACGTTCCGCTATTTTTTGGATACTGATACATTTATCTACATTAAAAATCAAAAACCGACCGAAGTATTGCATCAGTTTAATTTGATGGAAGCCGGAACCATCGCTGTTTCTGTGATTACTTATGGCGAGTTGATTCGTGGCGCGGAACGAAGTCAGCGGCGTAGAGAGAATTTGCTGATTCTGGAGCAATTGTTTCAATTGATTCCACCCTGTTCCTTGCAGGCCGAGGTGGGGCGTTTGTATGGTGAAATTAGAACCGGGCTTGAGAAAAAAGGCCAAGTCATTGGCAATAACGACTTGTGGATTGCCGCCCATGCGCTCAGTCTGGAGTTGACGCTGGTGAGCAATAACATCCGGGAGTTCAGCCGGATTGAAGGCTTGCGGCTTGAAAATTGGGTGGAATGATGGGGGCTGTGTGTTTTCACGCGGGAGCATGGGAGCGATGAGTATTCTGTTTTTCATGCTTCCGCTCCTTGCAAAGCAACCGCTTTCACGGTATCAAACATGTAATCCAGCGCTTTATGATTGGTGAAATTTTGCAAGCATTGTTGCCGAAATTCCTGCTCGGTAGCGCCTTCTTTGGCGCAGATAAACGCCCACGGCAATATCAAGGCGTCTTTGACTAAATCGGCGACATCAAACACTAACGCGCCACGTCGGGTTTTACCGTGCATAACGGCAAAACCGTGCGGGATGCCGAGCACCCATAGGGTTGTGGCAGCCAATCCATAGGCGAGGTAATTACCGTGATTGAGGAAGGCGTTGGCATCGTCTATGCTGTCATGCTGGCGGCTGAAATCGGACTGGCCGGTACGCTTTACGGCGACTTTGTAAAGATTTTTAGTGAGTTGGGCTTCTATCAGTAACAGTTCGTTGACGTTTTGCGCACCTTCCATGCGTTTATGAAAAGATTCAAAGGCGTTGCCGATGTCATCGTCATTTGGGTTAAAGCCTTGCATTTGCAAGTCGCTGTCTTTTTTCCAGACCCGTTGTAAATAGGTGAGCCGTTGTTGCTGGAACTGTTTGGCGGCTTGCAGGCGTTTTTGCTCATCAAACCAAAAATGCATCCAGCCCTGTATATATTCGGTCGGACGGTATTCGCTTTGCGGAGTGAGCCATTCAATTTCATTGCCCATCAGCAACGGCGTCCCGCCACCGCCTGAAAAACCGATTAAAACACCGGCGGAAGCCAGCATTCTGACCGCCGCCTGGGTGATGGAGGTGCCGGTGCCCAGCAGAATGACTGTGGTGTTGGCGATGGGGATGTTCCAGTATTGTTTTTCATCTTGCGCTTCGGTTAAATACAAGACGCGTCCGTCTTTTTGCATGACGCGGCATTTTTCCAGATAGTAAATATTGGCACGCTTGGAATGAAGGATGGCTTTTAGGTCGGTCAATTGTTCCATGTGTTTAAGATTATTCCAGATAAATGTTAATTTGCATTCTCTGCCACGGATTGTTTGATTCTGTTAACTGTTGAATGGTCGCCTGTAAGGGCTGACCGTTATCCATCAGCTGGGAAACGGCTGCGTTATCGATCCGTGGCAGATAGCCAATTTTTTCCTGTTGCCAATATAAGGCGACGGCTCTGCGGTCATTCGGGTTTTCTGCTTCGCGTTGCAGTCGCAAGCTCTGACCGGGTTTAAGCAATGGCCAAAGTTGTTCTCCTGCGTAGTATTGAAAACCGGCGACGGGTGACTGTTGTAACATGAGGGTTTTTGCCTGAATGGAAGGCATCAGTCCTAACGCGCCGCTACTCAACCCCAACATGTTTTTGAGTAAGTTTCGTCTATTCATTGGTTTACTCCATGTATTTTAGATAGTTTTGCATAGTCTACATGTTCAGTGGCTCAAAACATGAGCCTGGGTTTTTATCGCTGTAATTTCAACCTTTTTCATACTGTTTTGCTGCATTTTGTAAGGTACTGGCTATGGCCTGGCGTAAGGCTTCTGGAGCCAGCACTTCAACTTGGTCTCCATATTTAAGAATATCGCGTATCAATTCTGTCGGGTTATGGTAAGGCACCCATAGTTGCAGGTTTCCATGCCTGTCGATTTGCGTTTTTTGTTGAGGGTGCCATTGTTCATCTGCTACCCATTTTGCTGCATAGGGGGAAAATCGTAAATGTGCGGTGTGGATGGCAGGCCCAGCAAAGATGCCGTAACTGTTGGTAAGCAGTTCATCAAGCTGCTGTTCGGTCATTTCCAGGGCGGGCTGTTCGAGTAATTTAACCGGCTCGATGCGATCAATGGCAAAAGTACGCAGCGCTTCTCTTTCATGACACCAGGCATCCAAATACCAATTATCCCGGTAATATACGATGCGCTGTGGTGAGACTTGCCGCTCACTGATTTTATCGCGCTGGCGGCCATGATATAGCATTTGCATTCTACACTGCTGGACTACGGCGCTGGCAATAGTACGGAATTTTGACAAATCCACTGGTCGATAAGCCATCTGCAAAATGCGAATGCGTTTATCCAGCTCATCGCCTCCCAGTTTTTTGTTGGTCAGGAGTTTTTCTATGCGTTGGCGTATCGGCTGAATTTTCTCGTGTAATAACCCTGGTTGGATGTCTGTAAGCAGGCGATGTGAAATCATTAATGCAAACAGTTCGGAATCGTTAAACCACAAACCAGGGAGTTCGTATGCTTGCTGCGCATGATCAAGTCGATAGCCCCCTATGTCGGGATCGTATATTAGAGGCGCCGCAAGAAAGTCACGATAATAGCTAATGATGCGCTTGGCAGTCGCTTTGGAACATTCCAGACGGTTTTGTATTTCTGTTAATGAGATGGCTGTTCGGGTATTTTTTACACAGTCGTTTAGTTGATAGATTCGATCAAATTTATCCATGTGCGTAACCACCTTGTAATGTCACCCACCCAACAGGCCTCAATATAGAACATGTCAATAAACAAACCACTTCAATCCATCCTTACTTGTGATTGGGTAATAGACATAAAAATAGAATTGCTTTTTTTAATACGCCTGCGGTTTGCGCTAAATCCGCAGTTTTATACTCTACCTAACTCTTGAGGGCGAGATAAAATGTTACTTCTCACATCCCCAATCAATCACACCATCAACCACTTTTTCGGTGGGTTGAAAGGTAAATGCATTAAGCAGAACGATTAAGTGCTGATTCACCGCATTAATTATTTCTACGGGATCAGTCGCAATGGATGCTTTTGATAACGTGCATTGTCCGTTTGACCAGACCTGAGGATACGATTTTACCCGGTATCCGTACGTCGCTAATAATTTTGCCAGATACGGATGAGGTTCGCTGACCATGTCTAGATCCCAGTCTACGGCTTTTAAGGTATGAAGATTGCCTAGCAATACAAATAAAGGCTGTCTGCCAGCGACCTTGCGCAGTTGCTTAAGCATCCATTCATCACGAGGCTCGACAACATCTTCTCCAGCATCAATGGCTAAAACAGCAATACAGGCACCCTGTTGTTTCTGTTCAGCAAAGTGACTAATCATCAAACGAAAGGCCTGGTGATCGACAATACTGGAGATGTGTAAATCTTCGACTGTCGCCTTACCTTGCATTATTTTGTCCAAGACAAGCTGCTGATCGCTGGCAATCACAAGTGCAACAGCCAGACATTTTTTATTGCCAAGTTGGGAATCCACCAACGACTGAAATAAGTTGATTGAATCCGTACGCTGATGTTGTTCACCAATCAGAATGACATCGTTTGAACTAATGGTTTCTCGAAAGTGCGCGTTCACTGATTCAGCCGCCTTCACGTTAGTTGCCCAACCTAAAAAAAGAACGCATAAAACTGCTGACCATTTATTGCTCAAGGTATTGCCCTAAACTTTATATTACTGAATATTTTTTCCAAAATGGAAACCCTCAACACACGACTCAACATCATTGAACGATGATTTTTCTATAGTGTACGTATATTTAACACTTTCACAATCTTTTTTTAAAAAAACCAATCGCTTAGTGTATTGAACCTTATTCAGCCGCTTCACTATGGATTCAGGTAATTGATTATCGTGGCTCTATACATCACAGGTTGTTTCCATCCGTCCACTCAAGACTATAATCCATGAAGCCTTGGCGACAGCCCTCTGCTGCCAAACGTCTTGAGAAACAGAATAGAAATCTCTTCAATCCCCCTTATCCTAACCTGTGATGTGTTAATTGCCTTATCGTTTATCAGACTGCAACTTTTTTCAACTATTTTCAGTCTGATTATGTATGACGTTACGCGGATGAAAGAGGTATTAACATGAAAACTATATCAACACAGCACAAACATAATGAACGGGGTTCAGATGACTTTAATCTGGCGCGTATGATTTATATCCTGCAGGGATTAGCGTTCCTGTTTGGCGGCATCACCCTGCTTATTGCTTTGGTGATGGGATATTTAAACCTTGAAAAAACTAAAGGCACCTGGCTGGAATCACATTTTGTGTGGCAACTAAATACCTGTTGGATTGCCCTAATTGCATTGGCCTTGGGACTATTAACCATCCCCTACCTGATTGGCTATATCATTTTGAGTGGCGGCGTGATCTGGGTTGTCCAAAGAATTATTTATGGCTGGATTCAATTGAATAAAGATATGGAAATCTAAAACTTTTCCTACACTATAAAAGGTGCGACTCACACGCTTTAGGCGGCCTACGTGTGGGATTTTTTCATCGGTTCCGAAAATTCATTTTCACTAGGCCGCGCTGGTGAAATATCAGAATAGGCCGCGTAGTTGAGTGCATTAATCTTGCTGCGCGAGGTTATTGATATGTTCATTTTTTAATTCCACATAATGCTCTGCGGAATAATGTAAAAACTGTTTTTCCTTATCGGTTAATGCTCTCACTTGTCTGGCAGGTGCGCCCACATAAAGATAGCCCCCTTCCAGTTTTTTTCCTGGTGCAACTAATGCACCTGCTCCAAGCATAACGTAATCATCCAGAACAGCGCCGTCCATAATAATGGCACCAATGCCAACCAGGCAATAGTCGCCAATGGTACAGGCATGCACTACGGCCTTATGACCTATCGTTACATGTTTTCCGATGCTCAGAGGATAACCTTGGTCGGTATAGTCTCCGGCATGCGTCACATGCAAAACGGATCCATCCTGAACATTGCTTCCTGTGCCAATCGTGATTGTTTCCACATCGCCACGTAAGACTGTCATTGGCCAAATTGACACATCATCGCCTAAATTTACCCTGCCAATGACGACAGCACTTTCATCAATATAGACATTCTGGCCTACATGAGGGGTGTGATTTTTAAACGGTCTGATTGCCACATTTACTCCATTTCTTTTCTATACTGAATATTTAGTTGAATCCGCAATTTTCTTATGGCGCAAGATGCACGCTCTTGTTTTACATTGAAACCACGTTTTCAGAACTTACAATGACGGCTAAGTCATCAAAAACAAATCGTTATAGTATTTGATAACTTGAATAAATGCATCCACATTATTTTCATAGAAATAATCCTATGAGGCTAATTTTGTAATGATTCGCTTGCTAAACATTCCACGCATTGCATCAACAATTTTCTATCGAGGTCACTATGGCAATCATTGATGGTTTAAAAAGACAACTTCGCTCTGTCATTGAATGGACAGACCCACAACCCGATGTGTTGCTTATGCAATGGACAGAAAATGGCGACGAAATTAAACATGCCTCCAAGCTGATTGTGGGTCCTGGCCAGGGCTGTATTTTTGTATATGAGGGCAAGGTTCAATCGGTGATAGATGAAGAATGTCTGATCGAGTTAGAAACGTCCAATATTCCATTCTGGACAACCATCAAAAAATTCATGCAATTTTTTGAAAGTGAACACAAGGTTGGCATTTATTTTTATCGAAAAAGTAAAATTCTTGATCAAAAATGGGGGACGCCGTCGCCAATCAAATATGATGACCCTAAATATCTGTTTCCGGTCGGTTTGAAAGCTTTCGGTAATTACAGTTATTGCATCTACGACCCAAAAGCATTTTTCATACAGGTGGTTGGCAGTCACAACACTTTTTTTGTCGATGATTTTCGCACTGTTATGTCGGCCAGAATTATCCATCCTATTGCCGACTATCTGGCCGAGAACCAATACAGTTACGCGGAAATTGACAGCAAACGAGAGGAAATTGCACATGGCATATCAATTAAACTGTCAATGGCCTTCCGTAAACTGGGATTCGATATTACCGATTTTCGTATTGAGGGGACTAATTTTGATGCCGACACCTTACAACGTATCAAACGCATTGCCGATTTAACCGCTGAAGCTCAAGCTGCAAAAGCAGTCGGCCTGAATTATGCTGATATGCAAAAATTAGACGCCATGCGTGAGGCGGCAAGTAACGAAGGTGGCGGAGCTGGCATGGGTATGGGCTTAGGCGCAGGCATTGGGCTTGGCCAAGCAATGTCGCAGGGCTTATCAGATATCGCTTCCACCCCGAGTGAAAATAATGACATGATGGCTAAGCTAACCCAATTAAAAAAAATGTTTGAGGCAGACCTGATTACCGAACAGGAATATGCCGACAAAAAACACAAAATCCTGGATTCACTGTAACATTCTGATCCGTTATGGCTCGCTGTAAATCCTGTTCCGCCCCACTACTTGCCAATACCAATATTTGCAGGTATTGCAGTACTCGGAATGATGTTGACCTGCATGCTAATTTTCATTTGGGAAACGTCCAGCCGTCTGACCGGTATTGTCCAGAATGCGATAAAGCCATGCAGACGGTTACCTTGAATTTGCCCCAAAGCTTTCAGATTGAACGTTGTGAAACGTGTTTTGGTGTGTTTTTTGATCCGGGCGAAATTGAGATTTTACTGGAAAGCTCAGTATCCAGTGTTTTTGACATTAATAAAGAACTCATTAAAAATATTAATAAAGAGCGCTACCAGAACACGTCTGTTAGATATGTAAAATGTCCGGTATGCCGTATTTTGATGAACCGGGTTAATTTTTCCCATCGCAGTGGCGTCATCATTGACCAATGCAAAAAACATGGCATTTGGTTAGAAAGTGGCGAAATCATCCATCTCATGGAATGGAAAAAAGCGGGCGGGCAATTATTAGCTGAAAAGCGCCATCGCCAACACCAGGGGGAAAAGACCCAGCCGCCTCTGCAAAAGCCCCAAACCATGCAACCCCGGGTTGTATATAGTCAACACCAAACAGATTTGTTTGAGTCTGTCGCCTCAGCAGTTTTTGCGCTATTCAAATAATTCTATTTATTTAATTGGCTGTTAAAACAATGCGTTACACACTTCAAACTGCTATAATTCCCGAGTTATTTACTGGGTATCATTGCATTTAATGAAAAATATTGAACTCCTTTCTCCTGCCGGCACGCTAAAAAACATGCGCTACGCTTTTGCCTTTGGGGCAGATGCTGTCTATGCCGGACAACCACGTTACAGTTTGCGTGTTCGCAATAACGACTTTCTTGAACAAAACCTGGCCACTGGGATTGCAGAAGCCCATCAACTAGGCAAAAAGTTTTTTATTGCTGCCAATGTGATCCCGCATAACTCAAAAATAAAAACATTTATGGCGGATATGGCGCCGGTTATCGCCATGCAGCCAGACGCACTGATTATGGCTGACCCCGGCTTGATTATGATGACCCGGGAAACCTGGCCGGATATGCCCATACACCTATCTGTACAGGCCAACACAGTCAACTTTGCCAGTGTTAAATTCTGGCAAAGTATGGGAATTGAGCGGATTATTCTGTCGCGGGAACTGTCTTTGGACGAAATTGAAGAAATTCGTCAACAATGCCCTGATATGGAATTAGAAGTGTTTGTTCACGGCGCGTTATGTATTGCCTATTCCGGACGCTGTTTACTGTCTGGCTATTTTAACCATCGAGACCCAAACCAGGGAACCTGCACCAACTCCTGCCGCTGGAAATACGATACCTTGCCTGCCCACGAAAATGCCGAAGGCGATTATGTACTGGATAGCGCGGCGCTGTCGCCTGCCGATCTGAACCAGGGCAGTTGCGGCGACCAGGAACGTCACCCGTTGGCCGACCAGGTTTATTTTCTGGAAGAAGAAGGCCGCAAGGGTGAATTGATGCCGGTCATGGAAGATGAAAACGGTACCTACATTATGAATTCTAAAGATTTACGCGCCATTGAACATGTGCAACGTTTAGTAGACATTGGCGTAGACTGCTTAAAAATTGAAGGCCGTACCAAGTCGCATTATTATGTTGCGCGTACTGCACAAACCTATCGGATGGCGATTGACGATGCCCTGGCCGGACGCGAATTTCAACCGGAATTACTGGGCGTACTGGAAAATCTGGCTAACCGTGGCTATACCGATGGCTTTTATCAGCGTCACCATACGCAAGAGTATCAAAATTACATCACGGGTTATTCCAAGAGCCATCAACAACAATTTTGCGGTGAAATTGTGAGCTATGACGACACCACAGGACTTGCCGATATCAAGGTGAAAAACAAGTTTGCCGTGGGCGACAAGCTTGAGCTCATTCACCCTCAAGGCAACCAGGATATTATTGTCGAACACATGGAGGACATGTACGGTCATCACATGGAAGAAGCGGCTGGCGGCGGTTATGAGGTTAAAATCCCGCTGCCTGAAGTCAAAGGCCAACATGGACTACTGTCCAGATATTTTTAGTCCTTTTAATTAATCAATGCTACAGTCAGTATTTTGGGGTAAAACACGATGAACCAAGTACTGACAACCGCCGATTTATGCGATGAACACTCTCACTTGGAAAACTTTCAGATTGTAGAACCTCTCTTCAAATCCTACGGCAAACAATCCCATTTTCATGGACACATCACGACATTAAAAATGTTTGAGGATAATTCACTATTACGCCAAACCCTGGAAAGCCAGGGAAACCGGCGTGTTTTAGTTGTAGATGGCGGCGGATCTAAGCGCTGTGCCCTGATGGGCGACAACCTTGCGCAACTCGCCTGTGACAACCACTGGGCAGGTTTGATCATTTATGGGTGCATCCGTGATTCTGCGACGATTGCCAAGCTGCCAATAGGTATTAAAGCGCTTGATACCCACCCGCTAAAAAGCCGGAAACGTGATCACAGCGAAAAGGATATTCCTATTACTTTTGCCGGGGTTAACTTTAAAAAGGATCATTTTCTCTACGCCGATGAAGACGGCATTATTGTTGCCGAGCAAAAATTACATTAGCCAAAGATTTTTAGTATTATTGGCGATGGATGCAATTTTAGCTTTGTTGAGTTAGAATTAAGTGCTAATTAACCTAGTGAAGTAGTCAAGATATGCAAATTGTATTAGCAAATCCGCGAGGCTTTTGTGCCGGTGTTGATCGTGCCATTGAAATTGTTGACCAAGCGCTTGATGCCTTTGGTGCCCCTATCTATGTTCGTCATGAAGTCGTACATAACCGCACAGTTGTCAATGGTCTCAAAGAAAAGGGGGCGGTTTTTATTGAAGACGTTTCCGATGTTCCGGTTGGTTCTTATTTAATCTTCAGTGCCCACGGTGTCTCCAAAAAAGTACAACAGGAAGCCAAAGACCGTAACCTGACAGTCTTTGATGCAACCTGCCCACTGGTCACGAAAGTCCACATGCAGGTTGCAAAACATGCAAAACAAGACAGAGAAGTCATTTTAATTGGCCACGCCGGACACCCTGAAGTGGAAGGCACCATGGGGCAATATGAGAAATGTACTGACAATGGCAATATCTATCTGGTCGAAACACCTGCTGATGTTAGAAAGCTTAAAGTCAATAACCCAGAAAATCTGGCTTATGTCACCCAGACGACGCTGTCAATCACCGATACCAAAATCATGGTGGATGCGCTGAAAGAAACTTTTCTGGCTATTCAAGAACAGAAAAAAGACGATATTTGTTATGCCACTCAAAATCGTCAGGATGCGGTGCACGATCTGGCTAAAAAATCTGACCTTATCTTGGTTGTAGGGTCTCCAAATAGTTCTAATTCAAACCGCTTGCGTGAAATTGCCGAGCAATTAGGTAAACCCGCCTATTTAATTGATACCGATAAAGATTTGCAAAAAGAGTGGCTTAAAGGCGTAGATGTCGTGGGGGTCACAGCCGGTGCATCTGCACCCGAAGTTTTGGTTCAGGAAGTGATTAATCAACTGAAACAATGGGGGGGAATAGAAGTCGTGGAAAACCAGGGCATCGAAGAAAAAGTGGTTTTCTCACTGCCCAAAGAATTAAAACAACACCTGCAACAATAATCAATTATATTGAAACCTATGCCGACCGTGGCATAGGTTTTAAGCCGGAATAAACATTTGGAATGGCGTTTGCGGATAAGCTTTGCCTGCATCCAGGGCTATCTCCGATCAGCAATAAGACCCTGCTTGTTCATTTTCTTCACCCACCATTGCGCAATGTACCCACGGGGTAGATACATACCTTTTTGAATATAAAACAGCTTATATTCGCTATGCGTCGTCGCATTAAACAGTCGGCAAGACCTTAACGTACTGCAAAACAGAATCTGATCTCCTTCTTTAATACAATACCCCTCTTTCGGCAGAATATATTCTGTTTCCCCTGATTTAATCGCAAATACAAGAATATCCAGATTTTTCTTGCGATCCCTGGGGTCTGCTAACAAGTCACCAAGCTTTACTTTATGGCCTTCCGATAACCATTTGATGACTGCAGGCGCTTTCTCTGCTGTCATTTCTGTAGAAATTAAATGCGGTGTGCGCCGACCAATTTTTTTGCGTAAATCCGCGATAACTTCTTCCATTTTCTCCATTCGTCCCGGCTCATTGGCCAACAAATATCGAAAAAATGATTTAAGTAACGGTGCAATTAATAAAAACAGAATTCTTCTAGCCGTCACCAAGGAAGGCTGCATAATCATATCGACGCTAGAGCGATTAAAGGCCACCGCATTTTGATGCCGGTTTTGGCGCACAATAGTAAATAACTCGGAATTGAGATAGCGGGCATTTAACAAAATCCCCAGATTATGCCCATCATCATCAGTACCCGCAATAATTCCGGCAGCTTGCTCAACACCCGCCTGTGATAATGTCCTGGCTGTGGTTCTACCCACAATATAGCGTTCAATATGTTCACCTTCACGACTATCCTGCGGATCAATCACGGCCGTTTTTATACCGTAGCGAGTTAACACGCGATTGACTTCATGCCCCATACGCCCATAACCGCATATCACCCAGGTGCCCAATGGCGGATTAACATAACGATCCAGACTTGCCCCCGGTTCACGCACCAGCCAGTTATTAAACGCATAAAAACCTGGATTATGCATCGCTGCAGCCAGCACCTTGGCATATGTTTTAAAAGGATCAACAATATGTACTTCACCACCCAGCGTTGCCAATGTTTCTTCAAAGACATCGACTTTAGACATGGTGATAATCCCCACCTTTGGATTTAGCGAACGAGCCAATGCAGATATTTTTAAGTTAATTTCTTCTTCATTGGTAATCGCAACCACAAACTTGCAGTTTTCTCGGTTTACGCCTGCTTCCAGAAGATGCTTGGGTACACTTGCATCCGCACATAAGCCTGGCATAGACATGGTGTAATTGCGTAACTGCAACGCCTTAATACGCTCCTCACTGGAATCAATGATCACTGCAGACATACCATAATCACTCAACCCTCGAGTCAAGACACTCCCGGTATCACCAAACCCACAAATAATAAAATACGGCCCCTGAATCCGTCGAACCCGTTTGGAAAAGCGCCATTCCGCAACTGCTCTAACAAAAAATGGATTCTGAATCAGCCGAATGATGCTACCTATGGCATAAAGCCAGGTGATGACACTGACATATAAACACGCAATAGCCCAAAAGCGTTGCTCATTACTAAAGGGAATCGGCAATTCTCCAAACCCTGTCGTAGTTGCCGTGTACGTCATAAAATAAAACGCATGAAAGATGCTCATGTATTGCACCTCCCCATCAATTTCCGACCCCGGAATAATCACCATACCGAGAATAGACACTGAATAGACGACAATCAGCGTAATAATTGGCAAACGCATCTCGCGCATGACAATAAACGTAACGCGACTAAGATCAACAGAATTAGCAGCCATAGAAGTAAATTTGGACGGCTGTCGTTACAGACGAGCCATTAATGTTTCTGAAACCAATATGACCGTCGATATGACATTGGCCAATAACGCGCCACCAGATAATGAAATAATGCTGGCCATAACATCCGGTGTTAAACCTGTTCCAGTGATGTGTACCACTACTGTCCAATGCACAGCCGCAGCGATAAGCTGGAAATCAGCCACCAGACTCGTTGACAACAGAACCGCGCCAATTTGAGAGCGATCACCAAATTTAAGCACTGTAGCAATTAAATTCACTATGACCACTGCATATAGCATAAAGACATTATGATGATCGGGATTATCCATTTCCCCAAGAAAAAAGCTGAAATTTAATGTCAGCGCTAAAACAACAAAAAAACCAAAGATGACTTTTTCAAAATTCATTAAACCTGCCCCATTTTATAATTAGTATTCTCTCACTGACAAAAGCTCATTTAAACCCATTTTAAAACCTGTGACCTCAATACGAATAACCGGGTGCATACTCTTGATTCGGACATTATTCATTTAATTTACACTGGTTTATACTGCGCTTTCTACATCCAACCTTAACAATGCACAGTATAATCTTAAGCAAAATAATTTCATAGTGATACAAGTCAGCCGATTTATAATACCTGAACCAGCCCCTTCACTTTGGATACCATAAGATTGCCATGCCAGGACTGCAATTAAACACCATTAAAATGGGATAACTATTGAACGAAATAGAATCATTAAGAATTGATAAGTGGCTGTGGGCCGCGCGTTTTTTTAAAACCAGAAAACTCGCTTCAGAGGCGGTTTCAGGCGGCAAGGTACACGTCAATGATCAACGCTGTAAACCTTCTAAAGAAGTGAAGGTAGGAAGCCGGGTTTTTATTAGTAAAGATCAATACAGCTGGGAACTGACTGTCACCGGAATAAATAAACAGCGTCGCCCGGCCTGTGAAGCCGTTCTGCTTTACCAGGAAGATGAAGCCAGTTTTGCAAAACGTCAGCAACAAATTGCCCAGCAAAAGGAACAACGTGCATTAGACCCTGTGGAGCGTCAATTGAGGCCTAATAAAAAACAGCGCCGCCAAATTCACCGTTTTAAGCAACAATAGGGTGTCTCACTGTATTTTGAGACACTCTAATTAAACAACAACTGCAGACGGTTAATGGGTGACAGAAAAACTTTCTCCGCACCCACACATGCCAGTGACATTCGGGTTATTAAATTTAAACGCCTCATTGATACCTTCACGCGAATAATCCAGCTCAATGCCATCCAGCACAGTTAGGTCTTCCGAATTGACTACCACCTTAACCCCATATTGCTCAAAAACAACCTCACTATTCTCCAGTTGGTCTGCATAATCAAGTACATAAGCATAGCCAGAACAGCCAGACGGTTTAACCCCAAGCTTTAATCCCAAGCCCGAGCCGCGTTTTTCAAGTTGTTTCTGTATTTGTTTTGCTGCATTTTCAGTTAATGTAATCGCCATAAGTTTCTCATTAATCATTGTGTTTATTTTGTTCACTTTTTTCAGGCAAGGAATTAACGCGTCATCACATTAATTCTTTAATCACCTTTATAAATTCATCAATGTCTGCGTGCGTGTTAGCCACGCCAAGGCTCATTCTGAGCGCACTTTTTGCTCTGCCCGAATCCATCCCCATTGCCATTAAAACCGGGCTAGGCTTGCCTGCACCCGAGCTGCAGGCTGAACCACTGGACACACAGACATTGTGTTTATCCAATTGCATTTGTAACATCTCACCATCCAAGCCCGTAAAATACGCCATTGTTGTATTTGTCAGCCTATCAACAGATTCAGCAATAACGCCACACCCGGGCAGGTTATTAAGCCCATTTTCAAGTTTACGTTGCAAGCTCTGTACATGACGTTGCCTGTCGTCAAGTTCAGAGAGAGCAAGTTCTGCCGCCTTGCCAAAACCAACTATAGCTGGGAGGTTCTCTGTCCCGGAACGCAATCCATGTTCCTGTCCCCCGCCAAAAAGGATCGGCTTTAATGAATCAACATCTTTTACCAATAAAGCACCCGCGCCTTTGGGTCCATAAATCTTATGACTGGAAACACTCATCGAGTCGACCTCTAAGCGGCGAAATGAAATACTTACCTTGCCACACGCTTGCACAGCATCTGTATGAAAATAAGCCTTCTCCACCTTAAGCGTGCCTATAATCTCTGACAACGGCTGTATCACACCGGTTTCATTATTTGCCAACATGACAGATGCCCAATCCAACCCAGATACCTGATCGGGATCGATTTTTGACAACGCAATTAAACCATTCTGATCGACAGGAAGAGACCACACCCGATTAAACAGATCTGCTCGCCTATATATGGATTCACGCATCGAAGGGTGCTCTAGCGGGGAAAGCGCCAGCGTTGCATGCTGAGGGATATTATAACTGGCAAGATTATTAGCTTCCGTGCCGCCACTGGTAAACACAACCTGCTCTGGATGCGCATCAAGCAAAGCCGCCACCTGTGCACGAGCTGTGTCTATTGCACTGCGCGCTAATCGCCCCATCCTGTACAGACTGGATGGGTTGGCATAATAATTTTTTATAAATGGAAGCATTGCATCCAACACCCGCTCATTCAGGGGTGTGGTTGCATTGTGATCCAGATAGATCATCAGGCTGAGATTTTCTCCTGAAACGATGCAGGCAAATCAATCACTTTTTCGACATCTTTATCTTGACGTTTTGCGACTGCAGAAATCATTTCCTGTTCCAATAAGGATCCCAGGCTGATACCTTTTAGATATTCTCGAATCTGATCGCTTAACCCCATCCACAAATCATGTGTCAAACACGGCTGGTTATTTTGGCAGTTACCTTCACCGCCACATTTGGTTGAATCTACCTGCTCATCAACCGCTTCAATAATATCGGCAATATTAATATCTTCAGCCTGTCTGCTGAGCTTATACCCGCCACCCGGGCCCCGAACGCCTTTGACCATGCCTGCTTTTCGTAACCTGGCAAACAATTGCTCAAGATACGACAAAGAAATGGTTTGACGCGTTGCAATGTCAGTTAATGTAACGGGGCGAGACTGGCTGTGAAAAGCTAAATCTAGCATGGCTGTGACCGCATAGCGGCCTTTTGTTGTTAATCTCACTGAACAATCCTTAACCTATAAAACTCTGTTCACTATAGTAAAACCAAGTAAATCAGTCAACTTTTTAACCTTGTTTTTTATGTGGAATGTCCAGCACTTTGTTTAAACAACCTGTTTTTTAACAGCTACTTGTCGTTGTCCCTGATTTCACAATCACTGAGTTTTTCAATCTCCGAGGGCTGATAATCAATGCCGGCATCATTTATTACGCCTTTCATTTCGAGTAATTGACGATCCAGGCGTTGAATATGATCCAGCATATGATTGATCGCATAAGCGACAGGGTCTGGCATATCTGCACGGGTACCGTAGGCATCAAAGCCAATTTTATCGGCAATGGCATCGCGATCTTTATTCTCCTTGCTCTGTTCAGTTTTGGATTTAACGATATGCGCGGGAATACCCACTACAGTGCTGCCATCCGGTACCGGTTTCAATACGACTGAATTCGAACCCACCCGTGCACCTTCACCAATTTCAATGGGACCGAGCACTTTGGCACCCGCCCCTATTACGACACCATTGTTTAAGGTGGGGTGACGCTTGCCTTTATTCCAGCTGGTGCCGCCTAGCGTCACACCATGATATAAGGTACAGTCATCCCCAATCACCGCCGTTTCTCCAATCACCACACCCATGCCATGATCTATAAAAAAGCGGCGTCCAATGGTCGCACCTGGATGGATTTCTATCCCGGTTAACCAACGCCCGATATGCGAACTCATCCGCCCCAGCCAGCGAAACCCATGCCTCCAGAGCATATGGCTCATGCGGTGAATCAGCAATGCATGGAAGCCTGGATAAGCTGTTATCACTTCAAACACCGACTGTGCCGCCGGGTCTCGATCAAACACACAATTTATTTCTTCCTGTATTCTGTTTAGCATTAGTCCACCCGCTTGTTATGATCCTGCGCAAAACGCAAAATGCCGCGTAAAATATCCAGCTCCTTGGTATCCAGTTTGCATCGATTAAAAATGCGTCTTAAACGACGCATGATTGAGTTTGATTTATCCTCATGCAAAAAACCAATATCTGCAATGGTCTGATACAAATGCTGATAAAAAGATTCCATTTGTTTTGCAGAGGCCAGCGGCATTTCGCCTTTATCACCAATATCACTGTCTAGCTTAATGCCTTGAGCAGAAAATAATTCATAACACACCACCTGCACGGATGCCGCCAAATTTAGGGAACTGAATTGCGGATTGCACGGGATTCGCAACAGATAATGGCATAAATCCAGTTCATGATTTTTCAATCCTGAATTTTCCCGCCCAAATACGATAGCGATTTTTGTCGCACTATATTGTTTGTCTGCGACAAACTTATCGGCGCAAGCTCTGACAGTTAATGTTGGCCAGCTGATGGTGCGATCACGAGCACTAGCACCAATGACGACCTGGCAATCAGCCAATGCCTCTTGTAATGAATCGACCACTTCAGCATTGGCCAAAATATCATCTGCGCCAGACGCTCTTGCCGTTGCATCAGCACTGGGAAAACACTTTGGCGAAACCAGACACAGGTGTTGTACCTGCATATTTTTCATGGCTCGCGCAGCGGCGCCAATATTCCCAGCGTTTGAAGTTTCAACCAATACAATTTTGATATTTGATAACAAAGACGTACCCAGAATTTAAAAATCAAAAAACACGTACAAGTTGTCAGGTTAATCAAACCCAACAGCTGTAAAAAATGAAACCGGTTATCTTATCAAAATATTTGCTATGCTATGCCGTTTCATTTAGATTTCATTCAACACTATGCATCCAATGCTCAATATTGCGGTACGCGCAGCCAGAAATGCTGGCGACATCATCCAGCGTTCTGCTAACAAAGTCGGTCGCCTTAGAGTCAACAACAAAAGTTCTCATGATTTTGTATCTGAAGTGGATTTCCAGGCTGAACAAGAAATCATTTCTATCATTAAACAAGCCTATCCAGACCATGCCATTCTCGCAGAAGAAAGCGGTGCTCACGAAGGCAATGATTATGTGTGGGTGATCGATCCACTGGATGGCACCACCAATTATCTGCATGGCTTTCCGCAATATGCCGTGTCAATTGCTCTTAAACATAAAAACAAGCTTGAACTGGGTGTCGTCTACGACCCGGTGCTGGATGAATTGTTTACGGCCGAACGCGGTGGCGGCGCAATGTTAAACAACCGCAAAATTCGCGTGGGAGACCGCAACAACCTGCAAACCGCCCTGCTTGGCACGGGCTACCCGTTTAAAAGCGAAGAAAATGTGGATGAATACCTGGCCATGTTTCGCCCGCTGTGCGTTGCCACGTCAGGCATTCGCCGCGCCGGTGCAGCGGCACTCGACTTAGCCTATGTGGCAGCAGGTAGACTGGATGGTTTTTGGGAAATCGGGCTACAACCGTGGGATATGGCTGCCGGTGTTTTGCTTATTCAAGAAGCCGGTGGGGTCACGACAGATTTCGACTTTAATGACAAATACATGCAATCGGGCAATCTGTTGACAGCCAACCCTAAAATTCATCAATTAATGTATAAAACAATCGAGCCGTATATTGCCGATAAATTAAAATAAATGAAGGCCTTTGGGTCGGTGGTTTCGTGCAATCAACACCGACCTTCTCTTAATATTTAACCTTTATCAAGTATTCTTCAAGGCTTCCCAGGCTTGTTCATAATTTGGCTCTTCAGCAATTTCCTCAACCAGCTCGGTGTAGACTACCTGATCTTTTTCATCAACAATCACCACTGCTCTGGCCATTAAGCCTTTTAACAGACTATCCACCAGCTCGATGCCATAATCAGTTGCAAAACTGGCTCTAAAGCTGGACAACGGCATGACATCCTTAATCCCCTCTGTTTCACAAAAACGATTCTGGGCAAAAGGCAAATCGGCAGAAATGGCCAGTACCACCGTATTTTCCTGCGCCGCCGCCTTTTCATTAAACTTGCGGGTGGATAACTGACAGGTCGGTGTATCCAGACTGGGCACAATATTTAATAACTTTTTCTTGCCTTTAAAACTGGCCAGATTTTTTTCCTTCAATTTATTGCTCACCAGGCAAAAATCCGGTGCCTGACTGCCTACTGCCGGTAATTCGCCGCAGGTATGAATGGGTTTTCCCTGAAATTTAATGGTTGCCATGAAACACTCTTTGCTAAGTAAAACTTAACCCCATCACATGCTTGCAGTGCACAACGCAAACGCTTAGCTCTCTGCTTTAAAATCACGGGCTCAAGTAAAGTTAAAAGTCGATACGAACTATCATCAGGCATATCTGCTAAGAATTTCTACAGCTTCTGAATACTTTTGTGATAATTCATCCTTATAATACTGCCTAGTTTATCTTACTAATTCAATATGCCTGCCAAATCCATCCTGATTGTTGAAGATAATAAAGACATGGCGCAATTACTGGCGCTGCATTTAAAAGATCTTCAACATAAAGTCACCCTCTGCTTTGATGGCATTTCTGCCGCGCAAACGATGGCAGCCCAGTCCTTTGACCTGATAATTCTCGACCTGATGTTACCCGGTAAAGATGGCTTATCCCTATGTCAATCGCTGCGTGCCCGGCAGGATTACACTCCAATTATAATGTTAACAGCCAAAGATTCAGAGCTTGACCGTGTCTTAGGCCTGGACAGCGGTGCCGACGATTATGTCAGCAAACCTTTCAGCATTTCCGAAGTGCTGGCACGCATCAAAGCGATGTTCCGGCGCATTGATGCGATGAATGCAAACACATCAGAGGCAATGTCTGATGCTCCCCTGCAACGCGGAGATTTACTTATCACCCCCAGCAGCCACAGTGTCACGACTGCCGGACAGGCCGTGGAGTTAACCGCCAGAGAGTTTGACCTTTTAGTGTTTTTTGCTTCACACCCAGGACGCGTTTTTACACGCACGGAATTGCTGGACAAAGTGTGGGGATACGCTCACGAGGGCTATGAACACACGGTTAATTCGCACATTAACCGACTACGCGTAAAAATTGAAACCGACCCCAAAAAACCGCACTACATTCAAACCGTATGGGGCGTAGGTTACAAGTTTTCGGAGCAGATAAATGATTAAATCTTTATTTGCCAAACTGACCCTGACCTTGCTTCTGTTGTTCGTTGCATTAAGTGCATTAACTATTTCCATGACTTATTTTTCTGCTCAACTATACCAGCAGGAAGTCATGCAAAAACTCAATGCACAGGTTGCCAAACATATTGTTGAGGAAACCGAGTTATTAAAAGATGACCGGGTAAACCACCCGGCATTGCGCAAGCTCTTCAAATCATTGATGGTATTAAACCCCAATCTTGAAATTTATCTGCTAGACCACCAGGGCAGCATACTTGCTTTTTCCGCCCCGGCCTGGAAAGTCGTTAGAATGTCTGTGGACACCGCTCCCATACAACGCTCGCTGACACAACATAATCTATTGCCGGTAAAAGGAGATGATCCTCGAAATTACGAGGTAAACAAAGTGTTCTCTGCCTACCCGGTTCCATTTAATAATAAAGCGAATGGCTATATTTACGTCATTCTTGGTGGTGAAGCCTATGACTCTGTCGTCAAAACCATTCAGTCCAGCCACATCTTAACCAGTAGCCTGATTATCAATGCGTGCGGCTTGCTGGTCTTATTTTTATTAACCATTCTGATATTTAACAAGGTCACCCGGCGATTAAAACACTTGGCTAATACCATTCATGGCTTTGAACACGACCCTTCCCACCTGCCTGTTCTGGAACAACACAGAGCCAACGGGGATGAAATCAATCAGCTAAACTGTGCATTTCACAGCATGGCGTTAAAGATTCACCAACAAATTGATGATTTACAAAGCAATGACGAATTACGCAGAAAGCTGGTCGCCAACGTATCGCATGACCTGAGAACACCGTTGGCCACCTTGCAAGGGTATATAGAAACATTGCACATTAAAGGGGATAGTTTAAGTGAGGAACAACGCACTCAGTATTTAAAAACGGCCATCAAACACTGCCACCGACTCAATAAACTGGTCGCAGAATTATTTGAATTGGCTCGGTTGGATGCCAAAGAAACCTGTATCCATAAAGAAGCGTTTAATCTTGCCGAGCTGATTGAAGATATTATTGGCAAATTTGAGTTGCGGGCACGGCAAGGTTCGATACGCTTATTTTCCGACTACATTGCTACTGATATTTTTGTGTATGCCGATGTTGCGATGATTGAACGGGTACTGGAAAACCTGCTGGACAATGCGTTTCGTCACATATCTAGCGGCGGCCAGATTATGATTAAAACCTTAGAAGAGGGTGAGCATATCATTATAAAAGTCAGTGATACAGGCTGTGGCATCCCCGCATCCAAGTTGCCTCTCATCTTTGACCGCTTTTATCAGCTTGACCAGTCACGTAACGCAGAAAACCAACACAGTGGACTGGGATTGGCTATCGTAAAAAAAATCATGGAACTGCACAATTGCATGATTCAGGTTTCCAGTGTGCCTCAACAGGAAACCGTCTTCAGTTTTTCTCTGCCGGTCAGTCACCAATAGACGACTGCCGGGTTATGGGGTTCGACACGAGGCAAGCGGAAAATCGAGCGGATTTTGTTGATCTTTTGAGGCGCATAGTGAGCGCTACGTAACGAAAAATACCGGAAAAATCAGCCGATTTCTCGTCGCCGCAGTAGAGTCATCCATAATCCTAAATAAATCCGTGCTCAACTGATTTATTTAGGATAACCCAACAGCCTCCGAGACATTCAGCTCGCCTCATGACATCAAATGCACGATAACCATGTGATATGCTGATAAATCATAATAAAATGCACAAAATGAATCCTAATGATTTCCATCAAACAACTTACCTATGTTTTAGCTGTAGAAGAAACATTACATTTTAAAAAAGCATCTGAAATATGCAATATCAGTCAATCTGCAATGAGTACTGCCTTAAACGAACTGGAAAAACAACTGGGCTTGCAGATCTTTGAACGGGACAATAAAAAAGTTTTAGTCACCCCGGTCGGCAAACAGGTGTTGCGGCAGGCGCGTTCGATCATGACGCAAGTCAACGATCTGCAGCACTTCGCTGAAACACGAAAATCCCCACTCAGCTATCCATTGACGATTGGTCTAATACCCACCGTTGCTCCCTATATCCTGCCAAAGCTGCTGCCTGTTATAAACCAGCGCTACCCGAACGCAGAACTGGATATTGTAGAAAGTCAATCGCATATTTTGGTCGACATGGTTCGCCGAGGAGACCTTGATACAGCTGTCATGGCTTTGCCCTACCCGTGTGATGGCCTGTTGTCGATGAAATTCTGGGAAGAGGATTTTTACTGGGTCACACTCAAAGGAAACCCGCATGCTCAACAACAGGAAATTTCCAGTGATGAACTAAAAAACTGTAATTTATTACTGCTTAAAGAGGGACACTGCTTAAAAGACCAAGTATTAAGCGCATGCAATAGATCAAACCAGGAAACCCATCAAAGTTTCAGCGCAACCAGCCTGAATACACTTATCCAGATGGTCTTAGGCAACCTTGGCACAACTTTAATCCCTGAAATGGCCATACACGCCCTGACCTCTCAACACAAATCACTTTCAGTAGTGCATCTCAACGAACCCGGCCCACACAGACACCTGGCCTTCATAATGCGTCCAAATTTTAGCCGTTTGCCGAGTATCGAAGCCTTAATAAACATCTGCAGAAAAGAACTCCTGCAGCATTCAAAATAATCGAACATCAATATCAATTTATTCAAATATCTTTATTAAAGCAGCTCACATACACTCTGTTTCACTCCCTTGAACTTAGAAAAAACACAACCACGAATAATTTTGGAGGAAACATCATGATAAACAAACACACACCTAAAATAGCCGCAGCAATTGCCATTGCATTATCAACAAATATAGCTGCAGCCAATCAACTTAAATCCCCCTTATTCTGGTGGCCGGATCAACTCAATTTAAGCCCACTACGTCAACATGCAGCAGAATCCAATCCAATGGATGAAAACTATAATTATGCCGCAGAATTCAAAACTCTCGACTTGGCTGCTGTAAAACAAGACATCAAGAAAGTATTAACCACCTCCCAAGACTGGTGGCCGGCAGACTACGGGAATTACGGACCATTCTTTATCCGCATGGCCTGGCACAGTGCCGGGGTTTACCGCATTTTTGATGGCCGCGGCGGCGCTTCCGGCGGTCAACAACGCTTTGACCCATTAAATAGCTGGCCTGATAACGGCAACCTGGATAAAGCACGCCGCCTATTATGGCCGGTAAAACAAAAATATGGCCGTAAAATTTCCTGGGCTGACCTGATGGTGCTGGCTGGAAATGTTTCACTGGAATCCATGGGTTTTAAAACCCTGGGTTTTGCCGGTGGTCGTGAAGATGACTGGGAACCGGAAAGGGTCAACTGGGGCGAGGAGAAAAAATTTCTATCTGATAGCAAACGCTACCATGGCAAAAGAAAACTGAGCAAGCCACTGGCTGCTGTGCAAATGGGGCTGATCTACGTTAATCCAGAAGGGCCAGGCGGCAAGCCTGACCCATTACTGGCCGCCCAGGATATACGGGTCACTTTTGCGCGCATGGCAATGAATGACGAAGAAACAGTCGCCTTGATCGCCGGTGGACATACATTCGGCAAAACCCACGGTGCCCACAAACCTGAAGAGTGCGTCAGCGCAGAACCGGCTTCAGCACCTGTTGAAGAACAAGGATTTGGCTGGAAAAACAAGTGTGGTAAAGGACATGGAGCCGATACTGTCACCAGTGGACTGGAAGGTGCATGGACCATCACGCCCACAGCCTGGAGCATCAATTTTCTGCAAAACCTGTTTAATTTTGAATGGGTGCAAAGTAAAAGTCCGGCAGGTGCCATTCAATGGATTCCAAAGAATGCGCATGAAGTCAAATTTGTACCGGATGCACATAATCCATCCAAGCGTCATGCACCGATCATGCTGACTACCGACCTGGCCTTAAAATTTGATCCCAGTTACAAAAAAATTGCGCAACGTTTTCTAAAAAACCCACAAGAATTCGATCAAGCATTCGCCAGAGCCTGGTTTAAACTGACCCACCGGGACATGGGGCCAAGCGCACGTTATTTAGGCAGCGAGGTGCCAACACAAAGCTTCATCTGGCAAGATCCAATTCCAGCTGTTAACCACGATCTAATTAGTGAAGACGATATTGCCACCTTGAAAGCCAGTATTCTGGAATCAGGCTTGACGGTGCCTCAATTGGTCAGAACCGCTTGGGCTTCTGCATCCAGCTTCCGTGGCACAGATATGCGTGGCGGAGCAAATGGTGCGCGCATTCGTCTGTCACCCCAGAAAAACTGGCCGGTAAACACCCCAACAGAACTGATTGCAGTAGTAAATACTCTGAAAAAAATTCAACTGACGTTCAATGAAAACGCCGGTCAAACGGGGTTATTCAATTTTGCCAATGATAACTCAGAAAATAAGCGTGTTTCACTGGCTGACCTAATTGTATTAGGTGGTGCCGCTGCAATAGAAAAAGCAGCGAATGATGCCGGTGTTGAAGTATCTGTGCCATTCACACCCGGTCGCACCGATGCAACTGAAGCAGAAACAGATGTAAGTTCTTTCAGTGTACTGGAACCCAAAGCCGATGGGTTCCGAAATTATTACAACAACCAAAGCCCACTATCGCCCGCTGAAATGCTCATTGATAAAGCCAGTTATTTAACATTAACAGTGCCGGAAATGACTGTATTAGTTGGTGGTATGCGGGCCTTAAACGCAAATGCTGACCATTCATCCCACGGGATTTTTACCCATCAACCCGGCACATTGAGCAATGACTTTTTTGTTAACTTACTGGATATGTCTACCCGCTGGAAAAAATCTGACCAGAACCCAGCCATCTACGAAGGGCTTGACAGGCAATCTGGTGAATCAAAATGGAAGGCGACGCCAGTTGACTTGGTGTTTGGTTCCAATACAGAGTTACGTGCTATAGCAGAAGTTTATGCGGCTGATGATGCACAACAGAAATTTGTGAATGACTTTGTGAAAGCGTGGGTCAAAGTGATGACGCTGGATCGCTTTGATATTGCCACAAAATAAACTCTGAAGAAAAAGACACGTGTTTGGCAAATTTAAAATTAACTGCCAAACACGGGTTGTCAAATATAATAACGCGCTGTATTTATCCTAAAGAAATCAGTTGAGCACTGACTTTGTGGGGAATCTGGGTGAAAACTCTCACCCATGGAGAGTGTCGAATGATGGATGATTTTACTGCCTCCTAGGGTTATAGATCGTTAATAAATACTAAGACAACCTTGGAGAAATATCCGAATTAACTAACTTTACGCGCCGGGGAATAAAAAGCAAGACCATCAACCCCATGCCAATCAACACAATGGAACCGGGTGATGATACAGATGACGGATTGAGCAGCGCGCCAGATGCATTTACGGTTAAATCATCCATTAACCACCACTTACCCGATCCTGAGGAAATGAAGTGAATTTCATCCACATCCTGAAAATCTGCTTGTAACCAGTCAAACTGGTCGGCGGATAATTGCATCGTAAGACTCTCTACCAAAGCATTTTGGCGATAGCCCTGCAACGTAATTGATGTTGCCGCATAATTCCAAAAGTCGTCCCGCCAAGCCCATGCTGAAAAATATGCACCGGTAAAATCAAACAAGCTCAGGCTTGTCAACCTCATGACTCTTTGCCCTCCACCATTAAAGGCTGCATAGTCGCCTGAAGTCGAACCATAGGTATTACGATAAACATTGGCATAGCGCTCATCGGAGTGAGCATACCAACTTGAGCCCCAGTTATACCCATTATAGTTAGAGGACAGTGCGGCGTAACCAGAGGTCGTCACATCGTCAAAATCAATCACTGCGGCATGAGCAATGCCGGAGAATAACAGCGTGAATACTGCAACAATTTTTTTTATCATTAAAACACTCCTATGCATAAATTTAGTTTCAAGCTGTCATGGCTTAAAAACGACATTTGAAGTCTAGGAGACTCACTGTGTCATGACGCTTCCCTTCTCATGCTTTGTGATCAAAACACGTTAAAAAACAGCATTTTGTGAAACTCATCGCTTTATCAAAATAAAGACCCTGGGAGGCAGTCGGATGATGTGTTTTGTCGCGAGGCAAATGGGGAAAGCGGCGCATTTTTCCACAATAAAGACCGTCAAAAAATGGATGTTTGATTATTTGTGATCATCCATCCTGATTGATACAGAACAGGCAAAACCGAATAGTCAGCACAGCACCTTCTCTTATCCATCACCGCGTCAGACTCATTTTGTATTGGAAAAGACTATCAGTTCTAAAAACCGGCGTTTTTTGCTATTATTTGCCCCCACTTCTTGAAGTTTCAAAATTTTCAGACGGGTGTTTACGGTCTGAATATGCACTCTGTGCGTTCTATCAATTTTTCATGCAGCGCCGCATGAAGCTTACTTACTATAAGAATTAATCATGACAACTAATCGACTGAATTTATTGTCGTTCTCCGGCAATGTAAAAATTTTACACATGACATGGATTGCTTTTTTTATTAGCTTCGTCGTCTGGTTTAATCACGCACCATTAATGTTGCTGATTGCCGACTCACTGCAAATGAGCAAAGCAGAAATTAAAACCATTTTGATCCTGAATGTGGCTCTGACCATCCCCTCGCGTATTGCCATTGGCATTCTTGTGGATAAGTTTGGCCCTAAACGCACCTACTCGACCCTGCTTGCTCTGGGCAGTATCCCGTGTTTTTTATTTGCTTTTGCCACCAGTTTTGAGCAGTTGGCTCTGGCACGTTTTTTTATGGGCTTTGTCGGTGCCGGCTTTGTTATTGGTATCCGCATGGTCGGCGAATGGTTCCCGGCGAAACAAGTGGGGGTGGCCGAAGGTATTTACGGTGGCTGGGGAAATTTTGGTTCCGCTGCTGCGGCAATGTCGTTGCCCACCTTGGCGTTTATTTTTGGTGGGGAAGACGGCTGGCGCTATGCCGTAGGAAGCACAGGCGTGCTGGCACTGATTTATTCAGTCATTTATTTTTTCAGCGTTTCAGACACCCCTAAAGGCTCGACCTACTTTAGGCCTAAAAAAGCGGGCGCAATGGAGGTCACCAGCATTTGGGATCTGTTTTTTTACATATTGATGACCATCCCGCTGTATGCCACGCTCACACTATTAACCTGGAAGCTTTCTCCAGCGGGTGTAAGTCTGCTTTCGTATTATGCCGCCATTGCGATTTATGCCGGCATCTGGATTCTGTTTTTTTACAATGTGTACAAAATCGTGCATGTCAATGAAGAACACCTCAGTCAGCCCATCGAGGACATCCATAAATACAAATTCAAACAGGTGGCTATTCTCGATTTGGCCTATCTGATTACTTTTGGCTCGGAACTGGCTGTGGTCTCCATGTTACCGATGTTTTTCTTTGATACCTTTCATGAGTCTCAAGGGATCACCCTCGTACAAGCCGGTTTACTGGCTTCCGGTTTTGCTTTCATGAACCTGGTTGCACGCCCTGGCGGCGGCTGGATCAGCGATAAATTTGGGCGTCAACTGTCTTTGACAATTTTCATTACCGGGTTAGCTATAGGTTATTTCATCCTTTCTCAAATCACTTCAGAATGGCCTGTCGCCCTGGCGGTTGCCGTAACCATGTTGTGTTCGTTTTTTGTACAGGCCGGTGAAGGCGCTGTGTTTGCCATGGTGCCTCTGATTAAACGCCGCATGACCGGACAGATTGCCGGTATGGTAGGTGCTTATGGTAACGTGGGTGCCGTGCTGTTTTTAACTGTGCTGTCTTTTGTGACGCCCAGTATCTTTTTTACCGTGATCGCTGCAGGTGCGCTGGTTATATTAATCGCTGTCCAGTTTATCGAAGAACCCAGCGGCCATATGGCTGAAGTGCAGGAAGACGGTAGTGTAGAAATGATTGAAGTCGATTAATCCATTTCATTCACCATCATGCAAGACACCCAATTAAAAGTCAGCATTGCCGTCACTAGCGATAAAGGCGTTAAGGACGACAATGAGGACTTTTCCGGTTCTCTTATCCCCAAAGAACCGCAACTGACGCACAAAGGTCTGGCGGTTGCCATTGCCGACGGCATGAGCGGCTGTGAAGACGGCAAACAAGCCAGCCATTGTTGTGTCATCAGTTTTTTAAGTGATTATTACAGTACCCCTGACACCTGGTCAGTTAAACAAGCTGGCCAAAAAATCATCTCTGCCACAAATTCCTGGCTATACAGCCAGGGACACCAGAAATATCAATCCAATAAAGGCCTGGTCAGTACGCTCAGTATTTTAGTGTTTAAATCAACCACCGCGCATTTATTTCACATTGGCGACACGCGCATTTATCGCCTGCGAAAAGGTAATCTCGAACAAATGACGCGCGATCACCGCATTAATATTTCTGAAGAAAAAGAATATTTAAGTCGCGCCATGGGCATCGAGCCGCATCTGGAAGTGGACTACAAATCCTTTCCTCTGGAAAAGGGAGATGTGTTTATGATGACTTCCGATGGCGTACATGATTTTATTAATGACAAAAGCATAAAACTCATATTGCGCAGCGAGACAGACCTGCAGCTCTGTACCGATAAAATCGTGCAAATCGCTCGCGATAACAAAAGCGACGACAATCTCACCTGCCAAATTGCCCGCATTGATGAGTTACCGCATGCTCGCGAAGATGAAATATTAAGACGTCATGCCAACTTGCCCTTCCCGCCGCCTTTAACAGCTGGCATGACCATTGATGGCTACAAAATTGAAGCCGAGCTGCACGCCAGTACCCGCACGCAGATTTATCGTGCGTTTGACACGCAGACCGACACCCGGGTTATTCTCAAAACGCCGTCCGTGCTGTATGACGACGACACGCATTACATCGAACATTTTTTACACGAAGAATGGGCGGGTAAAAGACTACAGCATAAGCATGTCCTCAAAGTGCTCGGTACCGACCGAAAGAAATCCTGCATTTATTACGTTACCGAATATATTGAAGGCATGACTTTACGCGAGTGGATAGACACCCACCCCAAACCTTATATCAGGGAAGTTCGATTAATCATCGAACAAGTGACCAAAGGCGTACGCGCCTTTCACCGCATGGAAATGCTGCATCAGGATTTAAAACCGGAAAACATTATGATTGATAACCAAGGCGTGGTTAAAATCATTGATTTTGGTTCGGTAAAAATTGCCGGGATTGCTGAAATCCCAAGCATGGAAGAGCACGAAAATATACTGGGCACCTTAAACTACACCGCGCCTGAATACCACTTGGGGCAAACCGGCACCATTAAATCAGACCTCTATTCCATTGGCGTAATCTGCTATGAAATGATCAATCGCGCCTTGCCGTATGGCACCCTGCCAGAAAAGCCCAATCGCATGAACCTGGCAAAACTGGAGTACAACCCCAGCTTTAACCACAATGCCATGGTGCCACACTGGATTGATGGCGCCTTAAAAAAAGCCACCTCTTTAGCCCCGCAAACCCGGTATGAGGCACTGTCCGAATTTCTTCACGATCTTTCTACCCCTAACCCGATGTTTAAGCAATCCAGCAACCTGCCTCTTATAGAGCGTAGTCCTTTATTGTTCTGGAAAAGCTTATCTGGGATATTATTGCTTGGAAATTTAGCTTTACTGTATCTGCTTTATCGATAAGCCACTGGCATGCAATCAAAACTGCTTTTCCATCGTCTACTGTTTGAAGCCTTTTTTATAACTGGAGACGACCATGCAAAACAAAACATCTGTATCCTCAACCATTGCCGCTATTCTTGCCCTGGGCGCAGCCGCTGAAATGGCGCAGGCGGTGCCTGACCAACCCAAAAACTGGGAAAAATGCGCGGGCATTGCTAAAGCCGGACATAATGATTGCGGCGCTTTAAACGAGACGCATAACTGCGCCGGGCAGGCAACGACAGATAATGACCCCAACGAATGGGTTTATGTGCCAGAAGGAACCTGTACAAAAATCACTGGTGGCGCTGTCGCGAAAATTAAACCGGCCAAGCTTAAGTGACCCACACCTTCTCTGTGAGCAGTCCGATTTCCGGTGTCGGCATTGGACTGCGCTCACCTCATGTGGCTGAAGTCTTGAATTCTCAGCCTGCCATTCCTTGGCTGGAATTGTTGGCAGATAATTACCTGGCTGAAGGCGGTTTTATTCCTCAGCAACTTGAGGCAATTGCCGACAGCTACCCACTAACGCTGCATTGTGTTGGACTGTCTATCGCCTCTACAGAGCCTTTTAATAAAGAATATTGCCAACGTATCAAGCAATTAGCCGAAGGTGTCAATGCGGCATGGATTTCAGACCATTGTTGCTTTACCTCGCTGGCCGGTCACTATAGTCATGACCTGTTACCGATACCTTTCAACAATAAAACGCTGCAACACTGTGTGCAGCGCGTTGATGAAATCCAGCAATTTTTTGGTCAGCACATCCTGTTGGAGAATATTTCAAGTTATATGCACTTTGTCAGCACCAACATGCAGGAAGTCGAGTTTATGTGCGAGCTTTTGGAAAAAGCCGATTGCCTGTTGCTGATGGATGTCAATAACCTCTATGTCAACCAGCAAAACCAGGGCATTGATGCGCTTAGTTACATACGCGCCCTGCCCCATCAACGCATCCGCGAGATTCATTTGGCCGGTTTTCAACAGCAACAAAATTTTATTCTGGATGCGCATAACAGCCCGGTCGCCGAGCCGGTTTGGGATTTATTCAGACAACTCATTGAATATTGTCCTCAAGCCCCCGTGTTGATTGAGTGGGATAACGACATCCCCTCACTGGATACTTTATTAAATGAAGCCGACAAAGCACAACACATTCTGCAATCGGACGCATAATGAAGCCAGATACATTACAACAGCGTTTTATGCAGCAAATTCACGAGCCTCGCCCATCGCTGGAATTTATCAATGATTTAATTCCCTGCGGCACACTAAGCCCCAGCCAGCAAATCAGCATTTATCAGAGCAACGCCTTCGCCGCTAAACAGGCTGTTTTACGCACGACCTACCCAGTGTGCGAACAAATCCTGGGGACACACTATTTTAAACAATTAAGTCTTGAATATATCCGCAAACATCCTTCATTAAATTTTGACCTGAATGTATACGGCGAATCGATGCCCGTGTTTTTGTCATCATTGTGTCAGTTGCGTAAAGAACTTGCAGAATTACCTTATATGCGCGATCTGGCGCACCTGGAGTGGCACTATCACCGCTTATATTTTGTCGCCAATCCACCTGCATTTAATTTTTCCCATTTTGCAGAAATAACCGCATATGACTATCAATACACCCGTTTCAAACTGGCTGGCGACTGTTTTTTTATGTCGTCCGAATTTCCGTTGTTCAGCATCTGGCAATCGCATATCAATCAGCAACCATTATCATCAGTAAATGCACAACACGAAAACCTATGTATTTTCCGTCAATCCGGCATGATGAACATGGCATTGATTGATAACGCAGTGATGCACGCTATCCAGGCCATTAAAGCAGGCCATTCATTGCAGCAATTGCACACAAATGGTCTGCACACTCACCTGCCTTTTCTTATTCAAAAGGGCTGGGTTTGCGGCTTTAGGTTTGCCCATGTTTACGCCTGAAGAACTCAATCAATTTTATCGATTCTGTGTCAACCTGACGCTGGATGAACATGCTGCTTATGATTTATTGCAAACATCCCTGGAAAAATACCTGACCAGCTCGACGCCCAAAAAGAATCCACGCGCTTTTATGTATCGGGTGATTCGTAACCAGTTTATCGACGAATTCCGTAGCCATCAAAAACACTCACTAGAACCTTTTGATGAACAACAACATGCTGATTTTGATGTGCGCACACTGGAAAGCCTGGTCATTGACAGCGATCTGGTCGAACAGCTGATGCTGGCATTGCAGCCTATGGAGCGCGAAATCCTTTATTACTGGGCTATTGAAGGCTATTCCACCCGACAAATTGCCGACATGCTGGAGATGCCTAAAGGCACGGTGTTATCGCGGATTTATCGCATGCGTCAGAAGATTTTAATCCAATTTCCTGAAGCAGCTGATGCTGTGGGCGGGGAGATGAACTCATGAAGCATTCACTAAAACAAGGTCTAAAAAATCACCTGCAACCCATTAAATTAAGTACACAACAACTCAAACACTTGCAGCGCATGCAATCACCCACAAATGCACCCAGGCCACGACGCCGTATGACCGCTATTTTCGGCGTAGCCGCCGCTGGCTTGGTGTTATTTACAGTAGGCTTGAATGTGCTATTGATGATGCCGCGCTTGTCCGAGCAACACAACATTGAACAACGCATCGCTGTAGAAGTCGCCAAAAACCACCTTAAATTAAAACCGTTGGAAATCACCTCAACACACATCGAAGACATCAAGCGCTATTTTACCGAGCTTGATTTCAGACCCGTCACGCCACAATTATTCAACCGCCAACCGGTAACTTTACTCGGCGGCCGTTATTGCTCCATACAGGGTGTCAGCGCCGCCCAACTGCGTTTAAAAGACTCGAATAACCGTATTCAATCGCTTTATCAATCCGAGTTTGATGTAACTGTCTTTGGCCAGCTTCCAAAGCTGGAAGCCGGGGAGCCGCCAATGGTGACTCATGCCAAAGGGTTAAAAATTACAATCTGGGTGGAAAAAGACATCTTATTTGCATTGGTAGAAGAACAGAAAATGCCTGCACCGTAGTTTTTTCCTAAATACCAGTACCGTAAGTTTTACCCTAAAAAAATCAGTTTGTAATGGTCAATTTTTATCAACCATTACAGATAAGATAACTCCACATAAAAAACGTTGTTACAAAAAGGAATAAACGGAAATTAAAGCTTATCAATATTGCTTGGAACAACAGCGGAATAACTCTAAATTTTTGCATTAATTTAAATAATGCAAAAATTTGTTTACAAGGAGGTGCTTTTAATCTACCCTCCGCATTAAACAGTAAAATGCATAAAAATGGTAGTAACTATAAAGCAAATAACCTCTTTGATGGCTGGCCATCCTTTTCGTGGGCGTATTGAGAATACGCCTGGCGGTGATGTGGCTGTGGTGCAAATGAAAGATGTTGATCTGGAGAAAGGTATCAATCACGGTGATCTTTACCGGGTGGATGTGACCGGGCGTAAAAAACCGGATTATTTACGCAAAGGCGATATTTTGTTTGTGGGGAGAGGCTACCGGAT
>SPJJ01033288.1_pt1 | contig 37659 bp, 47 predicted proteins | sample 3741741 | NCBI WGS metagenome assembly SPJJ01 (sample SAMN10925908, study PRJNA522277) | cold seep metagenome | isolation source: Elba SIP-enriched marine methane seep metagenome, extraction at timepoint T1 | place: Italy: coast of Elba, Mediterranean Sea | collected 2014-05 | reverse complement strand
CCTTTTTGCCACTGATGATCTGGCAACAAACTGAAAGTCTTTGTAGCACATTCTGCATTTTATTCTTTTTGGCTTCAATAAATACCTTTCCTTTGATAAGTTGGCGGCTCTGCTTCGGCAGGTTTTAGTACAGTATTTTCTACCCTTATCAACCCAGAGCTTGCATGTAAACTGTTTTTTACAAATCCCACACTCTTTTACGATTGGCTTAGAAAGCAACGAATGTGTCCTGTCATATGGGCTTTTCTTTGGGATAGGTGGCATAGATTACCTTAATGCGCTTTCAGAGATGTCTGCGATGTTATCAATGATGTAACTCATTACACGGGTGTACACTTCTTCATCATGACCAGCTTCTCCAGCTATAGCCATCCGTAGTTTAGCGCTCTGGCTTCGTTTACTCTTGGCGACGAGTGGTGGTTTCTCTTCACCTTGCTTTAGGATCGTCGTCCCATTCACCTTACCTTTGTACACCTTATCGAACGTACCATCATGGTTGTCAGGTGTGGAGACATCGTAAATATCTACCTCTGCAGTAATCAGGGTGCGTAGGTGCCTATCGACTGGCTCATCGAGTTCAGCAGTGAAGCGGTTAATTGTGACTTTGTATTTATCTATTTCCATATACTCATAGAACCCCAGCAGCAGAAGATTGATTGGAGCTTCTGGCAGGAAGAAACCAAGCAAGTTTGTGAACATTGACAGTGTCTTTGTTGCGATTGTGTCTTTTCATACTTACATACGAAGAGGGCTGAATTGTAGGCTGCTGAGGTTCTAGGAGGACACGGAGTGTCTCCCTAAAACGGAATGTCATCGACAGTTAGCTCTTTCTTAGGCTCAACTGCCTCACCGAAAGCGTTAGCCAATTGCTCTACTTGGCTACCAAAGACTTTCTTTTCAAGCTTCTCTATTCGAGCAAGAAGGTCTCGGTTAACCGGTGGTGGAGTGGCGCTTTGTACGGGTATGTTCTTTGGAGCTTTGAACTGCCAACCGTATTGCGGATCTTCATAGACCTCTAGGTCAATCGTTTGACCTTGCCAGTTTGGCTTGTATTTCATCAGTCCATTGATCCAAGACTCTACCCCTTGAGCGTTCTTTGTCTTGAGGCCAATCCGGTATCTCGTACCGTACTTGGTGGTAATTTCTTTGGCACTAACGGCCTCTACTTGTATTGGTTGCATATCAGAATGGTAATGATTCTTTGTCTACTTCAATATCGGGTTCTTCATAAGGAGTAGATTTCTTGTACTTCGCTGTCTCGTTCTTAGCCCAGGCTGCAATCTGTTCGTCCGCTTGTTCAGGGCTTTCACACCCTTCTACAACAAGGTCTACAGTTTCATAGCTTGGACCACCATACATTGAAAGATTCAACTTTCTTGTCTTTGAATATTTCATACACTAGGCAAGGCCTGTTGCCTTCTTGGCCTTATGATCTTCCATACTATCCTCTAAACTTTTCACACTGGCTTTGAGGGCTTTGAGGAATGCTTCTCCTCTCTTAACATTTTCACCCTTCAAATCATCATCGATGACAGCGCATAGACCTGCCAGCATTGCTGCTAAGGTCTCATCACTTTTCGCAAGGGCACCGAAACAGGCTGAGATAGAAAGGACAGTTCCTTCTACGTCTACACTTGCTCTCTCTCCCTTCATTTTTACTAACACTTTTGCTTTTTCCATATTCATTTTTAAGGAGTTTTATTATTCGCACTCTTGAGAAGATCCTTCTTATCGTCTCTACTAAAGCGAGCAAACTTTCTCTCCATTTCAATAATGTCTTCAATACGTTGAATTTGCTTTCTAACCTTAGCCAGTATCTTGCTTATTGTTTCTCTACTATTTGGATCCATACACTCCGTGAGTTTTATACTTGCTCCATGTGGTAAGAAGCTCTAGATGACTTAGCTGTTTGTCAGTTGGGGTAAACACTGATGATGGTCTTTGGCATTCACATACCTCCCAGTCAATACAATCGTAGCCATCTGGGACTGCGTACCAACCATCTTTGCATTGTGGGTTCTTACAGGCCATATGATTTAGTTAGAGGGTATGTATCGATATTCAACATGCCCTTTACTGTTTAATCGTTTCTCTGCCTTCCCTTCATTCACCAGTTCTCTTAACCGTCTACTAGCATTGCTTGCTTTATATCCAGCTGCCAATGCCTCTCTCTCAATCTCACCACCATTGATGTACTTCCTTGGTTCTGTTTGAGACCAGTGGTAGAGGAAATCTTTGATGCGTGTTTTTAAGCTCATACTACGTTTCTTTAAAAAGTCCCTTTCTTCGAAGCTCTCTAAATAGTTCTACTTTGTTATCTTGTAGCCGAGTACCAAAGAATTGATGAGCAGCTTCTTTAATGTCTTCTTCTGTAAGACTGCACTCTTCAACCCAGTACTCAACTAAACCTTTAATTGCTGTGTTGTTCATAGACCCAGTTGATTTCTAGACCCAATAGAAGACTAAAAGCCTGCTATATAGTCATGGCAATACTCCGGTAATAGTGTCGGTTGTATCTCCGTATTACCTAATTCCTGCTCTCGCTCCTTACCTGCTTTGAGGGGGAGGGTTCGTGCCACTACTCCAGGAACCTAGAGTGTAAAGTAGTGACCACCGCTTGATTTCTGAGCCCAGTCCAGGGTGCTGCCTGGCCATCTACTATCAAGTCCTAACATTTAATGGCTTCCAGTGAGGGGCTGTTAGGTTCGCCTACCTTGTCTCACCAGTCTTTAGTGACACTTGTCTTATGGAAGCAAGTGTCGTACAATAGGGTCACGTTTCTGAAGAAAGGTTTTAATCTTCTTCGCAATGTCTCTCTTCTTCCCGGTTGAGAGTTTTTTGTTTGTGTTTGTTTTCATATAACTCTTAGTGAATTATCGCTTCACAGTGTTCGTCTTGCATCATTGCGTAGTCTTCATTGATAGAAGGCTCCACCTCGACAAGGCATTCACTGCATACAGGTGAGTCTGGGTTCTCTATAAGCAATGTGCTCATGAGATCACCACACTCAGTACACTTGGTGAACATAGTGCATGAATTAGGCTAGTAAAAGACGTAAAGACGAGAGTGGTAGTCGTAACCGCCACAAGTAGCTGAGCTATCCGTCTTACGTTGCCAGGTGTAATTTTTATTTACACACAGCGTATTTAGGAGCTTGTTTGCTCCTCTCTAGGGCTTACCCCAGGGAGTAACAAAGAAACAGCCTTGGTAAGACTGTTTCTGTATCTTTATATTATTTGGCTTAGCTTAGCCTAAAATGATATATTGTGCGACACTACATCTTACCTTTTTAAACAACCGAGGGTCGGTTGTAGGTGTGTTTTGTTGGTTGTAAGGTTCCCTGCCAGATGCTTTCGATAAATCCACTATACCATGATTCGTCAGCCATTGCAAGATCCCTGTGGAAAAGTACATCAAATGTACTGTATATGTGGTGTACTTGTGATATAATTATATTATAACAAAACCCCACAAGTTTTACCTTGCGAGGTGATGTCTAGGAACAAGATGACTATTCTTTCGTAGAGAGGTCATCTTTTTTTGTCCCAAGAATGTCCGCTATGCGTCTTTGGCGGTCATGGGCTTTTTCAATGGCTGAGATGCTGTGCTCAACTTCTTTGCCGAGACGACGAAGCTCTCTCTGGACCTCTTTGACGCCAGTCAGAGTGATCTTGATCATACTGATTCGCTGTTAAGAATTATACAGCCAGTGGTGGCCTATATCTATTATAGCAGCCACCCCATTTCGTTATGTCAAGGCCCTATACGCCTTGTTTTTGCCCGTATGAGCGGTCTAAGAGCTTATAGAGGTAAAATGCCTGGTGGTCCGGGATTAAGGCCCAAGAACCGTCTTCTAGGTATCCTACGCGTACGCAGTAGGTTGAATTATCGTCAATGACAGGTACTAGGTCCCCCGCCACATCAACGTTTGGCTCACCTTTGATGTTGGTCTGTTGCCAGGTGCGTAACGGTCTCCCACCCTTTGGAGATCGCATAGCAATCTTGTGGAAAGTAAGTGGCCCCTCTCCCCTCTTTTGTGTATTTTGTCGAAACACATGCATATTTTGTGCTATACTTAATAAGGTCTGTGTTATACACATGTATATCACACTTGTCAAGAGCACTTCTCACATTAGGTGTTGACAAATAGCCTTAACCATGCTATATTTTATTGTCACTCCTCACATTAAATAATATGGGAAACAAAGCCTACAAACGTATACCTGTCTCTGCCTTAGTGAAAAAAATCATTGATATCTGTATGGGACAGCTTAAAGTTGGTCCTACGCAGATCAAAGAAGCAGCTAAGCGGATTGATGGTATGAGTCGTAGCGCAATCTCTCACCGACATTATGAAAAACCTAAAAACCCTACAGATAGTAACTGAACTGCTGACGTATTGGCTAGCGATGTACTGGTTTGGCTGGAAGCTATTGGTTGTTGTTGTCCTTCTGAGAATGGTGTTTGTGCTAGAGCAAACTAGAATAAATAACAAATAGCAGGTCTATTGGCCTGAGTAAATAATGTATGCATATGAAGAAAGACAAGCTTAGTCCAGGAGGGCTTTCATTAAACGAAATCCTCACCGTGCTTCAGCAGAAGAAAAAAGGTGTTTTAACAAAAGCAGATGTAGCGTGGGGTAAAGAACAGTTATCTAAAAGGAAATCTCAAGATAAGCGCACCATGTTTTCTATTGCGGCTATTGTGCTGTTCATCTTATCTGTAGTCTTCAATCACTATCAGATTTCACTACTACACATTGGAGCGCTGATCCTATTCTGTGTCTTTTTGATTGAACTTACTAAAGGCCTCCTACCAATAAGTACTGCCAGCCTTTCAAGCACAGCAAAGATTGTGCTTGGATTAGTGCACGCAGGCCTCTTTGTTTACTATGTGTACTTTTTCTTTCAGCTCTTATCGTACTGGAACGGTGAGTTAGGCTCATGGTTGTATGCTCCTAACTCCCCTTCTGATATTTCTATTCTCCTTGGTACAGTCTTCCCAGCGGCTGTCTACGCCATTATTAGGAAACCCCTTAGTTCAAAGTAATGAATCTAGGCATCCCTACTTGTATATTTCTTGGTCTGTACAAGGATGGAGGATTTTGGTATACTATCTTTAGTATCTTGCATAAATTATGCGTTATGAGGCTTCGCAGTTCACCGACTGTGAGGCCTCTTTTGTTATTCTAAAGTTATATGACAACGTGAGAACTCTTCTGTGCTTAAAAAACTAGCGTGTGAGCAGGTTCATGACCTCCAAAATCTTCTCTGGTGTACCACGTTTTGTAATGGCTTGAACACCAGCATCGATAGCATCACCAAATCTACCAATAATAGGAAGGGATCTCATGATTCCTTTCTTTGTTTCTTCCTTAAGTGCCTCCCCTGTTCCGGCTTGTACGGCTCGTTGTAGGGTTCCTTTTCGTGCTGGGAGGAGAGATTGTTCGATCACTTCAGCAGCATTGACCTGTGCAAGAGCAGAAGCATCATCAGCAACACCGAGTAGTGCGGCTGTATCGTCAACATTACGGACCACTTGGAGTGGCCTAGCTGAGGCATTACCCATAGCACGTCTAAGCACCTCCCCTGCTCTCATGTTAGAGATAGGGTCATCAATGTTTTTCATGAAGTCGAGGCCTACGAGACGTTGGACACCTTTAAGTGATCCAATAGAAGAAGACAGTTGTTCATTGACAGGCGCATATGAGCCAGAGAAGGCTTCATCTAGTGTGTTGTCAGCAATAGCACGCATACGGGCAATGATGGCCTGTTCTTGCCCTGCAAGCCCTTCTTGAGGTCTAGCAGCAATAGAGTTGTCTAGGAATCGTTTAAACTTGTGAACGTCTTCAGCATCAAAACCATCTTGGGCCACTCGTGTAGCACGTGTGTAGATGTTTTTCAGTAATCGCTCTGATTCTGGGATGCCTTCAAAGTCAGATCCTTTAAATGTAAGCGTAATGCTACCAGCTCCATCATCAGCAAAAGCTACGCCAGCATCATCAAGCTGTCTAACGAAATCGTCATAGAAATCACCAGTGAGCTGAGTGCCTCTGAGCTGGTTCTTTGCGATGTCATCCAACTGGTTACCCAATTGTCGATGCTGCTGCTGGATCATCTTTACCTTGTTCAAGAACGTCTTACCTGCAACCTCATGCGGGCGTGCAGTAGATAGCGGGTCATCCATGTTGAGTCTTGCTACATCCATCATCTTTCTCGCTGCGGTCTTATCGCTACCACGAAGGCCACTCATTGAGATAATATCCTCATCAGCAAGCCCTTGCTTGTGTGCGAGCTTATACTTATCAGTCTTCATGAACACTTCTTTGTTCTGACCAATCTTCTTTGTGGCTTGGTGGGTTGCACCCTTATCGATTCCTTTGCTTGCCATGTATTCATCTACGGGGTTGTCTGAGATCATGAGGTCGTCCACGTCATCTAGTCTCGTGGCTGCAGCCTTGAAGTTCTGGTGGCCTTGGAAGGCGCCTGTAAGGCCATTTACGGCTCCACCAACTACTCCACCCCAGATCATCCCTTGAAGTCCAGATGAGGCCATGTTCTTCATAGTCTCCTTAGCGTTTTTATCCTCTCTCAACCCTTTACTAAGACCTGAAGTGACGCCAAGGAAACCACCAGCTTTAGCACCTGAGATCGCTCCAAGCTTGGCCCCCTGCATAAGACCTGCCTTTACTCCGGTTGCTGTTACAGGGGCTACACCGGTTCCTGGGAGTTGGCCAGCTGACATAATGGTACCGAGAGTACCGATAGCCTCTCCTATTACTTGCTTAGAGGACTTCTGGTAATTATCAATATCGTCAACAAATGTTGGGTCTAGTTCTTGCACCATCTTAGCAAGACGTGCTTTTTCTTCTTCAGTAGCATCTGGATTGCGAAGTCTCTTTAGTGCCTGGTCAATGATCTCCATGTTCTGTGAGTCAGACTGTTTTTGAAGTTCCATCACCGAATCTTTTCCATACCCATAACCTAGAAAGCTACCTAACTTAGCAATGGTGTTAGAGATAGCTTTAGGTGCTATAATGTCTGCTGTTGCACCAAGCGTTTGGCCAAATTCACCAACACTACTGTTAGCCAGAAAAGAACCTACTTTACGTCCAGTAGATTTAAGGAAGCCTTCATCTTCTCTTTTTGCCTTAATAATTGCCTGTTCTTCTTGGAGCTTTTCTCGTTGTTGTCGTAGTGGGGCAAGAGAACCTTCTCTCACTTCACGGAGGGCTTTGAACTCTGCCATCTTGATATCAAGTTCGTTACCAGAAAGACCAGACGTAGATTTGCGTCTGATACTTTTATTCTCTCTGCGGTCATTGAGCCATTTGTCTGCAATGCGTTGTTGTACTTCTGTAAGTGCCATATGATATTAAACTTTACGGATACCAAGCATGGCCATGACCTCTCTTGAGGCATACCAAGTGTTGTTGTCACCTTTGTTAGAGTAATCAGGCGGTTCTTGTCTTGGAATTGATAGGTCCAAGTGAGTACCGTCTCCCCCACTCGTGCTATACACTTTTCCAGTGTTACCTTGAGTTGCCATAACAGCACCCGCTGGGAGGTAATCTCCATCCTTCACATTTATTTGATCAAGGTGGCTAATGTAGAGTGCGTGTCCACTTGGGAGACGTGCTTGGATCTGGTTACCAAAGCCACCGCTCTCTGCCTCTGGAATCACCTTCTCTACTTCAAGGCTGTATGGGAGCGTTACTGGTGCACCCTTTCCACCTGGGAGAACTACATCTACACCTGCTTTCCAGAACTTTGAACCATCAGGAGAAGTGACAGTAAGAGGCTCATCCCCGAAAGGGCTCGCTGCTTTATCACCGCTGGTAGTTGGAAGCTGGTCTGGTGGGACCATGAAGTTGTCTAGTGTCGTGTTTTCAAAAAGCCAATTGAGAGCGTCGCCTTCACTTATATCAGCTCCCTGCGCTTTCATGCTGGCCATAAAGCTTTCCATTTGCTCAATCTCATCGTCGGTCCCTTCACCGTAAAGCTGTTGAAGCGAGTCGTACTCATTTACCTTTGCTACAGCTCCGTAATCAATCTGAAACTCAGGGAGGTAATCTCTACCGTTATTAATTCCAGCCTCAAGGTTAATCATTCTTGCGTACTCATCTTGTGTGTTTCTATAGTCAACATTCTTTGACTTAAACATCTCATCAATGACCGACACGAGGGCTTCTCTGTTTCCACCAAGGAGCATACCTTTTGTGAACTTGTTCGCGTACGTGCTTCCCTCTTGAAAGAAGTTTTGGCCAAATCCTTTTGCTGCATCAAACTCAGACTCACGGACAATACTTGAAGGGTCCATGGCTTTCATGAAGTTGTAGATGATTACCGCATCTGAAGCACCAGGCTGGATGTCTTTGTTGTTAAGAATGCGGTCAACATCATACTTCTTACCTTGGATGGCTTGGAACTCTTTGACCGTCTGGTTCTGGCTATACTGTGTACGAAGGGTGGTAACTGATGATTGTTGTCGTTGAGTGAGCACTTCACCATTTGCCTCCTTTTCTGCCTGCATGTTTTGGAGGATCTTACTCTTATAGTTTTCACCAAAAAGCATGCGGTCCATCTCAAATTTCTGCTGAGAGATTTGCATGTCAACTTGTTTGCCTTGGTAGTCTAGCTGCTTCATCTCGAAGTCTAGGAGCGCTTGAGCCTGTTCAAAGTCTGATCCTTCAAGCTCTTTCAGTTTTAGCTGTAGATCAACGTACTCTTTTTGTTGTTCCCATTGCGCAGACTGCATTTGAGCTTCTTTATCTGCAACAGCAGCAGCAAGGACTGCTGACTCAATTCCCATTTCCTCAGCCTGTGCAATAATCATCTGGTCTCTGGTTTGCATTGGCGCGCCTCCAGTTGCAATCATTATCTCTCCTTCTCCAGCTACCATGGTGCTAGGGTCAGAGCCAAAACCTACACCAGATACTATTGCTGATGCTGCTTGCTCTGCAAGGACCTGTTCTTGCTTTGCTTGGTACTGTTCAATCTCGAATGAGAACTTTTGTTGTTCCATGGCAAAACGCGCCTTTTCCATGGCGCTTACTTCTGCTTGTTGAGAAAGTTGTAGTTGCTCTTTGATGGCCGCCTTTTGCTGGTTACGCATGTCTCGGACCATCGACATTCTGTTAGACAAATATTCAAAGTCTTTCTCGTCTGCTGCTCGTTGGGCTTGGTTTATAAGGCTGTCTCTCTCTGCCTCTAGGCTTTGAATGCGTTGAAGTCCTGCTCTTTCTTCTGCTCCTAAGATTGAAGTTTGGATCTCTCCTGCATAACGCTGGCGCCCACTACGCATACCAAGCTTAACCTGGTTACCCATGATAGACTGGTTTACTGTCTTCATGCTCTCGATGCGTCCTGCATAACTCTTTTGGATACTATCAATCAAGCCAGCCGTTGCTTCGTCTGCTCGCTTCTTGTGAGCCTCTAGTTCGTCTAAATATTTCTTTGTGTCAGCCTCCATCATGTCATTCATCTCAGCAATGCGGCGTTGAGCGTCTTGCTCTGGCGATGGTGGTGGAGCCATCTTCTGTTGTTTCGGAGGGGTTTTCTGCGTAGTCTGTGTAGGCTTTTGTTGCTGTGCTGAAGCGGTTTCTATCTGTTGTCTGCTCTGCACCTTTGGTGGTTCTTTGCCTTCTGGCGTGTAGACCTCATACCGTGTGCCTTGTTTATTGCGCTCACCAAAACTAAGCGTTCCGCCCTTCGAGTCCTGTTGCCCGACCAACTTCTTGTTTACTTGACCTGGAGACTTGTTTGAGTTGTTTGCATTGTATATGAATGACATAGGCTTACATTACGAATTGTTTTCCAGTCATCTCTGAAAGAAGGTTTAAGTCTTTCTTCACTTGCTCTCTTGCGTTCCTTGAGCTGACGATCATTGGTGGAGTTGATAGAGGTGTGCCCACAATTGGCTCCACCTTCTGTGGAGGACGTGCTGCATCTGGGATTTCAGGCTTGTCCTCATTTATGAAGATTTGTTGATTGGACATATGTTTATTAGTAATCTCCTTCTACGTCGTAGACGATGTTAAGTGAAAGTCCGTTTTGTGAAACATTGAACGTAAACCCTGTGTCAGTGACTGATGTGACTGAGATCAAGATAAACACAGATGCATTCGAGGCGTAGGCTACACGGTCATTTGCCGAACCTTCAATTCCATCCTCTGTTACGAACACTGTCTGTTGAGAATTTGGAGAAATCCAGACACCGCTAGAAGCTGAGTTGTGTGGCCCACTGGCAAAAGCGTGTGAGTATACACTAATACGGCTTGGTCTAAAGCCCGTAGTAATAGTCGTATTTCCTGCAATAGTGAATGCGCCAATTGCACGCTGCTTTCCTTTTTGTATTAACAGAGAAGTGCTGCTAATAGCGAGCCCAACATAAATCTCGTGTGTACCAGGAGACGTTCCAATCGTACCAACTGCATCTTGCACATAATACTTAGCACCTTGAGTTAGCGAGGAAAACCCAGTGACAACACCACTTGCCTGTAAAGTAAACGGGTTTCCATCCGTACCGTCTGTTATGGCAAAACCTGAAAACCTATACCTTGTGTTATCATTTGCATCAGTTGCATAGAACTCTCCATCGGCAGAGCTTTGATAGACTGGTACTGGTAAAGTAGCACCATTAATTGTTTCACCTGCTGTTACACTTGTTACCGGACCGCTGTTATCCGCCCACTCAACCGCTGTAGCTGCTGTGTTTATTCTAGGAATCTGACCTGCTGTACCACCTGCAACTGGAGTAAGGACCGTAACATTAAAGTAAAAAAGGTCTAGGTTTGAAGCAGCCTCGATCGCTTCAAGCTGGTCGCGTTGGTTTTCAGACACACGTTCAAGAAAGCCTGGTTGGAAATATAGGCTTGTCGTGCTAGTAGCAATACCGATAGAGTATTCGACTGTACCTGGGGTAGCAGCAAAAACACCACCAGTGTCACTGGCATAGTAGACACTATTAGCTGTAAGTCCTGAGACGAAATCAGCATTACCTTCTGTGAGAACACCATCTGTAATTGAGCCACCTGCTGTACCTGCACCACGTGCAATACCCATGATCTTTTGGTCTACGGTAGCAGTAGCTGCAGCACTTACTAAGTACCAGCGAGAGTCAGCATTGTTTAGATACACCAGGTTGCCTGCTGCAATTGTTTCACCAGCTGTACCTGACACCGTAATATCATCAATGGTCGGTGAGCCGAGAGCTGTGCGATTAAGTTGACCAACAGTAACAAGGTCAGTGACCGTTGCAGAGTCTGAGTCTACTGTAAGAGTAGGACGTGCGCTGGTAGTGTAGGTCACGGTTCCGGTATAGGTCTGGTCATCAGCAAGCCGAGAGTACTGTTCATAGAATGCAGCAGAATTACTCATCACAAGAGTAGCGCCACCAGAGTGACCTTTGGCACGGCTAGAGTCTCCTGTGTATGGTGATACATTGTCTAGACCACGCGTTACACCAGAGAGAGTTGCACTTCCATCTCCGTTCTGAGTAATGGTTGTAAAGCTGATGTTTTCTTCAACTCCACTGACACCAGGATCGATAGTTGCATAACCAATATCACCGATATTGGCAGTTGTTATGGCTACACCATCTTGCGTCTGTAAGTTAGAAAGAGGAATGGTGATATCAGACGCCGAAATCCCAGCTCCGCTTAGTGTGGTTTTTGCTGCTTGTATTTGATTAAAGGCCATATATTACTTACTTATTGATATTGGTTTATTTGAGCTGGCTGTAACATCACATCCAAATGACAGAATCTCCCACCGTTGGTCAACAGCATTAGTACTGAACTGGAAGGCGTGCTCAAAAAAGTTTACCTTCACATTCTTCTTTACTAGTCTAAACTTGAAAAAGTCTGTAACAGTTTCGCTAGTTGACCCAACTGGGTTTTGACCAAGCGCATTCTGTCCAAGTCCGATGCTGATAGAGCTGATAAAGAGGTTGCTTTCAGAAGAAGTGTCAATTGTTGTTGCTTGAGTTCCAGAAGCTCCATCGAGGTCATAGAGGACTGTTTGTGTGAGCGAGGTGTTTCTGGTGATGTATCCTTCGGCATAAGCTCCAATGTGATTTTTTAGATTCACACGATCTCCGTAGTTCATGTAGCTGAACCGAGCAACTGCATTGATAGGATTCCCGGTAAGACCATCTGCTGTACTGACACGATCAGAATAACCCTGAAAGAGCTGGTAGGTCTCAGGCACTGCATTTGAATGAAGACAGAGCGTATCATTGATTACTGCAAGTCGTCCTGCTGGCACGTCCCATGGCGGTTCCCAATAACCACGTTCTAGGTTGTAGATAAGCAAAAGAGACTCGGCAGGTAGCGCAACATATACGTTATTTCTGTAATATTCAATATCGGCACCAGTGAATGTGTAGCCATCGAAGTCAGTCTTGATTGGATCAGAGATAGGGAGAGCCTGAGAAGTGTTAATGTCTTCTACACGTCCAAGAAAGTCCAGTGTTGGCTCCTGAGAGATAAAGACAATGGAGTTCTTAATAGTGCTAATGGCACTCTGGGATACAGCAGCCTGTCCTGCACTACTCTTTAACGGTGTGACAACTAGTGTTTCATTGGTCAGGTCGGCAGATGATTGAAACTTAATTTGGTACCAATTACGTGATCCTGCAGAAACATACATGAACCTATCTTCACGGGTGTTGTCTACTATGAATCCGTTTGGCTTATCATCGAAGGTAAGTAATGCTCCTTCTCCAGGGAGACGAGGTGAACTGAAAGATATATTGGTGTAGTCTGTGTTTCTGCTGACATATACCTCACGTGAGTTCGTTGAGCCGTAGTAAACCTGATTATCGAGCGTTGCGATGAGGTCAGCATTAAACGTAGATGTTGGGATGTTTGATGTTGTGCGCACAGCTTGCACTGCAGTATCCCCTGCTGTATGCCCTGCAAGTGTCGGGTCTGGTGTTACACCTGTGAGCGTCGTAGTGCTCTCTCCACCAGTATAGGTATATGTAGTCCCACCGATGGTGACTTGACGTGTGCCTGAGATAAGAAACCCTCGCTCAGCCCACGTGCTAGTACCACTAATGGTAATGGTGTTTGTAGTCGCACTTCCGAATCTCGCGACACCACCAGACCACATGAACACGTTACCTGTTCCGTTAACAAATAAGAGCACATCCTGTTGTTCACTTGAGTCATATATTGTAGTGAATTGAAGATTTGCGTTTGCAAGACCTGTCTCTACGCTCTGCCAGGTGTTGTCTCCGCCAAGTGCCGTGTCATCAAAAAACTCTAGGTTTGTGTCATATGCACGTAGAGCGATCTGGCCAAGACGAAGCTTGTCCCACTCAAAGCTGGCAGATATAGCATTCAATGCAGTATTCACCTGACCGAGGAGTGTGTATCCTTGGCGGCTAGCCACAGTATCACCGTCAGTAGAAACCACATTGCGTGAGCCACTAATAAGGACGCCAGGGGGTAATTTGCTGACGTCTTTCTTTGCTCTATAGCCTTGGAATGTGTCTACGATCTGGTACTGAGCCATATTAGAGACCTTCGTTAATCTTTAAGAACTTACGGTGGCGTGGCATTCGGTAGTAGGTTGTGCTTGCTCTCATGGCGTCGCTTGGGAACATGGCGAGGTATTTTTGCTTAGCCTTCTCGTACTTCTGGTTGAAATACATCACGTCTTGTCCTGAGTTCTGCTCCTGTGATTGGTGAGAGGCTAGCTCAGCTAACTTGTACAAGTAAAGGTTAAGGCCCTGGCTTTCGAGTAGAACTACGTCGTCGTCACTAGACATCTCCTCCTTCATGAGGCTTGTTGTAGCGTCTCTAAAAATTTGATTTGAGTAGTAGACCATCTCGTAGCTCTTACCGTTGTTGTGGTTAATGCTGTCGAGCAGGAAACCATTTGTAGCAGTGCCTGTATAGGTGATGGTCAAGGCATAGTGGTCAAGTGCTGTCGCTACTGGTGTGTTTGTGTCTGTTGCACTACGCCAATCAAAACGAAGGAGGTTCCAGCCAATGTGGAATCCTGATATTCTGTCAGCAGCCGTAGCTGTAGTAGCTGTCCAGAAGTTGGCAGCATCGCCACCCCAGCTAAAAGATACACTTGTCATCACCGTGTTGTTCGGGATGTAGAGCCACACAAAGAAAGAGCTGTTGTCTTCAGTAGAAGAAAGGTTGGTAGTTGTTGGGGCTGAGTAGGTGAGTGTTGCCGTTGTAGAGGCGCCAGTGAGGTCGAAGTATAGTGAGCCAGAGCTGCTCAGGTATGTTTGAGAGTCGAGTGCAAAGTTTGAGACATCGCCAGTTGCGGCCCAATTCAAGATTGCATTCCCCCCATTAATCAACGTCGCACCGCCAAGCGCAGAATTATATCGGATCGCTTTCGCGCCGTTGATGTATTCCACGGTGAAAGTCTGGGCGGTCGCATCACGGCCAAAACGACGCGACGTGACATGGGAGGTTTGATCAGAAGTCGGTACTGATAGGTTTCGGATATCTACAACTCTGTTGAGCTTTAGGTCAGATGGTGGAGCGTATGCATACACATCACCTACGATAGGTGCTGTATTGGCTACTTTCTTTGTCTCAAAAAGGTCCACTTCATGGAGAAGTTCTCTGGCAGCACGGTTAAACAGGCCTGTTTGATTGGAGACTTGGTCCAAACTTGTGCTGTGTAGCATTGCTTGGAGCTCTGACTTTAGTTCGAGTATTGTTTTTGACATATGGTATAAGCTTTCATCTCTGCGCAGTAGTCGAAGCTGCGCAAAGGGATAGCTCATGCCGAGTCACCGCTCCCCTAACGGCTACCACCGCTAACCCGCTAAGGCGCAGTGTGAACCCCGCTTCGGATCACGAATGCTGTAGCACTACTACTTATACTGTAGGGAGTTCGGGGCCAAACCAAAACCGGATTTATGCCTTAGTTTTCATGCCATGACGGACAGTGAAGAGGCCAGCACCACCTAAGAGGCTCATAATGACCTGGAATGTCTCTTCATCCATAGCTCCAATACCACGCATGCCACTGATAATAAACACGAAAGCGACGACCATATAGGTCTTGTAGCCTTTCAATACGTGCCAGTATTCTCGTAGTCTGTTCATATGATTAAAAGATTATGTCTTCAGTAATTGGTTCCTCTACGTCTAGTACGTCAGCGAACGTGCCCCAGAACCCACTGTCAGTTCCAAAGTGGAAGCTAGGCTCGTTCTTGATCCAGGCAATCTGCTTGCCGTTTACGTAATAGACCTTTGGTGAGTTGGTGTTCTTGATGATCTTTCCTGCGTACTTAGACAGTATTTTGCCTTTATCTAGCGGAATATCCGTAATGGCGTAGAAGCTGCCTAGTCCATACTCTTCAAGTTCATCTGTGTGGATATAGAAGTGTCCATTATCGCCCCAGTGCTCACTCCAGCTATTCTGAAAAATAAGGTACTCCCTACCATGTTGATCGGTATCCCAACCGACCAATACGAAGCAGTGGCCGAGCCCATTACCAGAAGGCTGCGGGAGAAACCCTTTAATGGGGTTATTGTATGGACTGTACCAACGCATGCTAGTAATAAGAGGATGCTTTTCTTCGTAGAGAGCTTGCTTAACGGCTTCAATGTCTTTGTGCGTATTCCAGGCACGGACACGCCAGTAGCTCTGTGCCTTGTTAGGCGCGGCCTTGCTCCTAAGTTCAGGAGTAACATTAAGCCGCATATAGGAATCACGGTCCATCGTGACATCTTCGGATACTTCGCCATACAATACGTCACCGTCGTTAACGAGGGCTTTTAGTGCGTAGCTTATGTAAGTCCCCCACCCTACATAGCTTTGCTGGGCCTTAGCTAGGCTCCACAAAAAGCGAGGAGACAGCTCCTTACCTTCTTGAACGCTCTTTGATGTGGCCACAGCAAACCCAACACAGGCATCAATAGATCCCTGGTTAAGTATTTGTTTTGTCTGCACACGGAAGCGCTCTGGGAGCTCCGACTGTCCTCCGGCTATCAGTTCATAGTCGAAGTCTCTTTCGTCAGGAGCTTCCAGGTGACACCCGGTGCGCTGTACGATTTCGACTTCCATACTATTTTTTCTTACTGTATCCGCCTTTCTTAATGCTGCGTTTTTTCATCCCTTTTTTTGGTCGTGGGCTAGCCTTCTTTGAGGCGCCACTAAGGATCTTTGCTAGTCTGCTCATATGAATATGTTAATTATTACTAAGTGTTATACGCTGCAATACACATTGTATGCCTTACTGCCGATGCTGTAGCTGCCGAAGCTGTCTTTGAGCCTGCGGTGGCTTCTGGATCAAGGAAGAATGCTGTGTAGTTGTCTGTCTGAGCTACGTTCATGCCTGAACCGAAGGCACTATATGTGGTGTTGTTCACGTTATTTACGTAACCAATGACGATTGCGTTTGCCGTTGTTGTTGTCACTGTCGCAGAAACAGAGGTGTCAGCTACGATAAGGTTTGATGTGTCACTGGCTTGGAGAACCGGAGATGTAGCATTTTGTACTGAGACACTACTAGCTTCAATAAGTGCTGATGAAGACAGTGTAATCACGATGTCGTTTGCGCCTAATGCTGGGTTGGCTAACGTGTAGAAATGAGTGATAGCACCGTTAAGAGGTTCTGTAATCTGGTTTATCTCTGTTAGTGCGACACCATTGTAGGTAACAGATGTGACACGGTCCGTAGGGCCGCCATATACAGTGAAGCCAACGCCAAGTAGGCGATCAGAGCCAGATGTTGTATGTGAGAATGTGAGTGATGTGGCTGAAGCAGCAGCACTAGCATATGCATCTGCATAAGTGATCGCAGCTGTTGCCGCAATTGGCTCTCGTCTTGAAACAATAAGAGTGTTTCCTGTTCCGATGTTGTTAGCAAGTGTATCTGCGTATGTTCTACCAGCACCACCGTTATACAAGCTTGTAATGTCAGCATCACTAAGTGCAGTAGAGAATACTGCCACTTCATCAATAAGGCCGTCAGTAAAACTATTTTGACCATTTGAACCCTGGTCATCGGCACCGATTGAGATACCCTGTATCACACTAGTGTATGTGAATGAGCGCGTCTGTGTACTTGTCGCAACGTTTACCCCATTAACGAAGCAGTCCCACTGGCTAGCGTTTGTCTTTCTAAATACGCAGTGGTACCAAGTGCCAGGAATGACTGTCTGGAATCCATTAAAGGTAAGGAATGATCCGCTTTGAGCCCATGTTTGGAACGTGAGATCTCCTGCGTCACTCACAGAAACACTACAGTTGTCACCAACAGAGTTGTTGGCTTTCTTGTTACGGAGAATAACGGCAGAGGTTCCACCGCCAGGAAGAGCGTCAAGGTTAAACCAGACAGAGTACGTAAAAGGACTGTTCCCAAAGAACAACACATCAGAAGTGTTGACGATAAGAAGCTGATCCGTACCATTAAAGTCCGCTGCAGTGCCAACAACACCAGCCCTACTTCCTACGTTATTCACATCAGTAAAGTCGTTGCTATTCGCGCTATCAGCTCTTGTTCCGCTTGTTTCCTCAAGCTCCCAATAAGCTACAGGATCAATATTGCCATCATGGATGAACCTTGAAGCAACATTAACAACATTGTTTGTGCCTCGTGTCATCGCACCCTCTAGGTTTGGAGTTTGTCCTGCAATTGATGTTGCCATATTAACTCATTGTTACCTTAATACTTGCGTAACCAGCTATGAATGCGATCACAGCTAGTCCGCCAGCCATACGCCACCGCCAAGATTCGTTGGCAGTGACGCGGCCGTTAGTTTTCTTTACTTCACTCTCAATAGTCATCAACCGTTGAAGGATAACCTGAACATCTGAGTGCATATCAAAGAGCTTCTCATTTATCTTTGCAAAGGCAACATGATCCTTCTTGTCATGCTGATCATATCTTTCAATGAGGTCTTCCATGGTACCCATATTATGGTTTTAACCCGATAGCAATCCAGTTGAATCCTTCAATTGCTCCTGTTGGTGAGGCATTGTCAAATACTGAGTACGCATCAAATGATCCTGTTGCTTGAGTCATGATGTGTATTGTCGCTTGGTTGCTTGCACTGTTAAACACAGATGAGGCGGTGACTGAGTATGATGTGTTTGCAAATGATGCTGGCAGTGTGATCGTTTCTTGTCCAACAGTACCTGAAGGTGTAGTACCCCACTGCATTCGCATGCCACCAACATCGAAGTAGTTGCTGGCTGACTGATCTACAGCAACAAGCGTATTAGGAAGTGTAGAGGATGTCTCAGCAAGCTGGATTACTTCAAGTGCTGGTTGGTCAGCAGTTGTGGTACTTGTGTTTCCACCATTAGCATAAACACCCATTGTGATAACTTGTCCTGCTGTAAGTTCACGTGTGAACACAACACATTGTCCATCTATGTTGCCGCTAGCAGCCTGTGCGTTGACTACACGTCCTTGCTTTACACCGTCCACGTTTACGTATACCTGTGTGTTGTTACTTGCGGTGACGTTTGAGCCACGAGCAATAAGCATGTATGTACCATCTTGGACAATAACCACGTTTCCTCCACCCAAATTTGCTAGACCACCGGTGTCATAATCTGTTGTGTCAAGAACGATATCTGTGTCTGCAGCTACGCTAAGAGCCTGTGCTGCTGCACGTCTCATTGATACTTTGTGGAGTGCTACTGGAGTGGCATTGTTTACGACTGAGAGAATTTCCCACTCACTTGAACCTCGAACTACAGTTACTGAGTCATGCTGGTTGGCAAGTGTGAATGTTGTAGATCCATCGATTGTCTCTGCACCATCAGCATCTACTGTGATAATATTTGTTGAGCTGTCGTTCTTCTTAATTGTGAACTCACGCCCTTGATCAAACGTTGCGATTGCTCCAAGAGTGATAGTGAGTGCACCACCAGAGGCATCAACTCCCACTACTTGATGTGATTCGTCTAGTGTTGTTGCTGCTGATACATCTTCGTACTGCTTTACAACTCCACCGTCGAGTCTCCAACCTGTGTTCAGTGAGTCACTTGTCTTCATGTAGGTAAGGCCATTGGTTGTGTCAGTACACCTAGAACCAATGTTTGCTGCCACAGAGCCTTCAGGAGTGCCGTTACTGTTGTAGAAGCCAAAGATGTCTGCTGAGTCTGTAAACTCCATGAACTGCCCTGAACTTAGCCGCTGCATTGCCAAAACGTTAGCATCAGCATCTTGTTGAAGCCTAAGAGGTGTTGCTCCAATAGCTGCTGTATTGTCATTGATAACTTGGACAAGGTTGCGAGCAGATACGTTGCTTGAGTCTGAGGAAAATGATGCAAGACCACCAGTAGTCAGCGCGTTCATGCTCACTGAGAGACCTGAACCAGTAAGCATGTTCGGACCAGAGATTATCATTGCTGCATCAGATGTTTGTAGGGTTGTAATGTCTATTGCCTGTCCTGTTGCACCACCATGAGAGATGTTAAGCGAGTCTCCTGTTCCAGAATTGGTAACGTTAATTGCAGTTGGGTTGTTTGTTGTGTCGAGCTGGTTAACGATCAAAGCAGGAATGTTTTCCGTGTCGTTCGTTACTATCTGCATGCGTCCTGATGGTGCCGCGATACCAACACCGATACCTTCTTGTGAGGCATCGAGTGAGAAGAGGTTCTGTTGAGTGTCACCTTCAATTCGGAAGTCTACGTCAGCACCATTTTCATTGATGACCATGCCTGTCGTAGTTCCACCAATGATGACATGGTTAGGAAGTGCAGTACCTTCTGCATCACCAATATCAATACGTACGATATCTTCATCTGCTGTTTCCTCTACCTGGACCTGTGTGTCACCATCAGTGTCAGCAATGGTTGAGATGGCACCAGCTTCTCGGAAAGGTCTTTGAGCAAATAACTGCAATGTGTTGGCGTCAATTACTTGAAAAGCTGAAGCAGAGTTTTCAGGTCCTGTAAGTGTCACCGTTCCGGCAGTAGTTTCATCTAGGAAGTAGAAGTTACCTACGGTTAAACCGTGTCCAGTTGCCGTAGCAAACCCAGACTGTTGAATAGTAAGAGTGTTCGCATCAGGCACGGCAGTTACATATGCCGTGTGGAGAGTTGTCACTGCGTTGGCTTGTGCAAGAGCCCAAAGGCCACCGGTAGTGCGGTAAACAGGTACTGGGTAACCATTAGCTAGTGTGATTCCATGAGCAGTCTGTGTGAAGCTTTCAACATCAGTGTCACTTCCAACCGCTTCCCAACCTGTGTTTAGTGTGTCTGTCGTCTTCACGTAAAGAGTACCGTTTGTTGTGTCAGTTGCAATCGATCCAATATCAGCAGCAATGACTCCTTCTGGCGTACCTCCGTTTGAGAAAAGACCCCATACATCAGTACCATCTGAAAGGCGGAGCCAGTAACGGTTATCAGGTGAGCCACTAGCTGAGATGTTCACACCAGTAAGTGTTGAGTCTCCACCGCCATCGTCACTTATGCTAATTGCAAGTCCAGAGGTGTCAATTGTTCCGCCAACAGCACTGCTACGTGCTGCTGTGATAAGCATTGCACTTGCAAAGTCGATACCAGCACTTGTAGCAATTGCACGGTTGTAGTTCAGGTTGATACCTTCAGATGCGCCAGAACCAGGTGTGCTCAAGTCCATGTCTACGTCAATCGCTGGTGCGTCAGCATTTTGGTCAATAAAAAGTGGTGTAGCGCCACTAGCACTCGCATTAGTGTTAGAGATCGAAACAAGATTACGAGTAGACGCGCTTAGTGAAGATGAGTTCAAGCTAAGGAAACCACCAGTAGTGAGATCGTTAGCACTCCAATTCATACCAGTACCAGTCGTCATCAGATCCGTATTGATCTCAAATGTATTTGCTGTGATTGCCTCTGAGTCAACCTGCATGGTGATAGCGTCTCCATCCGTGTTCAAGAAGACGTTGCGAAGGCTGCCAGCCTGTTGGAATTCAGCGACAGTGCCAGCAGTTGAGGCGCCAGTTCCAAGAACAGAGAGTAGGTTACCTGTTGCTGCTGTAGATGCAGACTGCAAACTAGCAACAGACCCGCTTGTTACAGCATCTGCAACGACTTGTAGTCCGTTACCCGTGGTCATTGAAAGGAAAGCCATGCCAACACCATTGTTAGTGATGTTGGATCCAGAGATCGCTAAGACTTGAGGGTCTCCTGTGCTTGTAATGATTCCGACAGGCACTGCGTCTCGGTCACTTACGATTCTAAAAGAAGAGTCAGATCCTGTTGTGTTTGTAATTTGTAGTTTTGCTGTGGCACCTGAAGCAGCGCCACCGATAGCCATTCTTATGTTTGCCTTGTCATACTCAAAAAGCCCAGAGTCTTGAGCTAGAGTAGCTGCTGGGTCAATAAACAAAATTGCGTTATCGCTACCGCTTGTAACAGTAGCTCCAATTGCTAGGGTGGCTGTTCCTCCACTGCCACCACCTGAAGCTGCGATCTTAGTAAAAGACATAGTTAGTCTTGGTTATAGACGATGGCAATAGCGGCTGTATCTCCATTACCAGCTGAATCAATGTAGACCTCTTCAAGGCTCTCAGCTAGAAAGCTGATTGATTCTCCTGAGGCGAGAGGAAAGCCGTTTGTTGCGCTAACCCCAATTGGGCCTACGTAAATAGTCCCTGATACATTTTTAACTGTGATTGTCTCTGGTGAGATGTCTCTAATAATGTTTACCGTTGCTCCAAGAGCTTCTGCAGTAAGAGACTCTGATGGTTCCAGTGTGATCGTTCCTGCAGCGACATTCTGCACGTCATAAACACCATCATTGCTAGCAGATCCAGAGATGCGGATGCTATCTCGGTTTTCAAACCCTGCAGTGAGAAAGCCATTGCCTGTATCAGTAATTTGAGCAGGCACAGAAGGCGTTGCGGCAATGAATGCGATGGTAGCAGCTGAAATGCTACCTCGGTTGAGGTTGATGACCCCATCAGTTAGTGGTTGTGCTGTTCCAGCAGCAGCAACAGCGAGTAATCCAGTACCAATGTGCTTTGTTGGTTGGATATTGACGTTAGTACTCATAATATGAAGTTATTGTGTTCTATATATATTTCACCATGGGTAAATCAAGACCAAAACCGGATTATTTTATTGCTTCGTAGATATCTTTGGGTGTAACGAGGTCAGATCTCTTATGAACATGTTTCATTTCATCCTCTAAAGCGCGATAAAGCAGTTCAGAACAGATGAATGTGCGGTCTCCGTCTCCCTTTCCTTTGAACAGGATGGACAAGAGTGTCACATAGCCATATTTCTTTCCTAGGTTGTCTATGCAGAATGTAAACAGCTCACTTAACCTCCTTTTTGAGATATCTATGTCATGACAGTATATGACCTCGTTTTTTTTGGCCCAGGTGGGCATGTTTTTAAATACTACGCCACTCCAGTTAGCCTCATACACTAAAGATCTGCCAATTGACTCTGACTCTACAATAAGTGCGACATGGCTGTATGGCGTGCCTAAATACCACCGTATGAGACGGGAGATAAGGCTGTTCGATGTTGTGAAGACAACGCTGATCATGTTAGGCCAGTTCAAGGTATGTAATGGAAGAATATATATCCAAATTACTGCCCATTGGTGTAATGACAAGAGCTAAAACGTCTCTAGTGCCGTCAATGGCAATGCCGAGGTTTCTTGCAAGGTTTAGGACATTGATCTGAGAGCTATTTCCTTGATCGTAACCACTTGCGATAACTGTTCCTCCTGTAACAGTGTTGCCGTTATCACCCAAAGCGCCTTCTACACTAGAATTAGCCTCTCCATTCCATGTGAGGGCGCCTCCTAGTGTTGGGTTGAGACGGATTTCCCAGAGGTAGTCATCATTCGTGGCTGAGAGGATTGAGATAGCTTTAATCTTTACAGGACTATCCTGTCTGTCCGTCTTTAGGCGGATAGCCTGGCTAAGATAAGCTGTTCCGACTGTGTTAGCATCAAGGTCGTCAGTGCCACCGCGATTAATTGATCGAGTAATACCAGTTTCTTGGAAACCACCTTCGCTCACGACAGTACTACAGATTGACTCAAGCTCTGCTGCCGCACCGCTGCCATCATTCTCAATCTCGTAGCGGACTGGAAGGTTTGGTGTGCTCATGTATACCTCATCAACCGTGTTTGCATGACCAATAGCATGGACAACAATTGGGTGGCCGCCAAGGTAGAACCCGAAACGGACACGACCTACGCCAAGCCATTCATAGTCTAGGAAAAAGATGTTTGCTTTTGTTGTGTCGAGTGTGAGCCCAGAAGGTCCGGTGCCATCAAGCTGGTCTACATTCCAACTTGATTGGTTGATCACTGTGTCTACAGGTGATCCGCTGGTTGAGCTACGGACCACAAGGCTTAGCACACCCTCTTGTGACTGGAGAAATAGTCCATTGTCATCATCGTAGTAGCCAAGGCACTTCGTAAGCCCTGTGGTGGTGTTAATGTCGTCATACGTCATGACGACAAACTGGCTCTTACCAGGCTGGTAGTTGAATCGTTCATAGGTTTGGCGGACACGGCGTCCAGCAGTTGTTGCAGAAACAGCAAGAACAGTAGACGCTGTTGCGTTTGAATACGTTGACGTGGTTCCGCTGCCACTCACTTGCGCGTCATCAAAGTACAGGTCGGCGCTGTCTCCTAGCTGCTTTGAATCAAATAATGTGGATGGTGAAGATGTGCGAAGACGGGCAAAGGCATCAAGCGAGCCAGAGTCTGCAAATGCAACATCAAATCTTTCAAAATAACTCATACGATATTCCAATTAGAACCGTCTGCGAATAACTGTAGAACGGTGTTTTGATATTTTATCTGGATACTAGACTGACCATTGATTGTCTCAGCTCCATTCGGTACGACGGTGACAAAACCAGTTGCGTCTGTCTTCTTCACGAACACAAACCCGCCATTATATGAGGCAATAGCACCAAGGTTCACAGTTTGGCCTCCTGTTGCTGTGAGTGTTGTGCTCACTGGCTCGTCAATGAGGTCTGCGTAGCTTCCAGTAGTGGCAACAGCAGCAAGCGTAGCGCTGCCAGACTCTGTAGCCGTGCTGCCTATCTCTGCCTGTATTGCAGATTGGTCAAGTCCAGGAACAGAGTCCGCAAGATCAGCAGAGAAGTTGTTATCGAAGCCAATTAATATTTTTAGAAAATCTTGCTCGAACTCTACTGCTATGTCTTCCCAACTCCCGCCCGCTGCCTCTACTTGAGATTTAATGTTTGCAATACTCATATTAGCTCCATGGTGTTATCCAACGTGAAATCGTGGAATTATAGATAACGGTCATTAATTCGCCATTCTCGATGTCTTTATTTCCTACTCCTCCAAAGCGGTTAGCTGCTACAGAGTTAGCATTTTCAGCTCGGACACGAACGCGGTTAGTGCCCACATTCAAGATACTGAGTGTGTAGCCATCTGTCTTAGCGACAATCCCACGAAGCTGTACATTGCTTGTGTTGTCTACAATAAGGATCCCTGAATCGTCTGGGAGGGTGTAGTCGTCGACATTTCCAGCGAGAGTCTGTGGTGTTGCAGAGAAGTCCGGGACTGACACAAAGTACACCAAGCTATTCCAGGCTGTTACTCCATCACCCATCTTTGCCTGATTAGTGTCAGATTCCCAACCTAACTCACCTGCAGCGAGCGTAGGGTTGGTAGCAGTCCAATTGGCTGCAGTGTCTTGCCTATGTTGTATTTGTGTTTCAACTGGCATAGGAGGGTTTAAGCTGTTCCACCATTGATTACGTTGCTCCAAGCAGCGTCAGTGCCGTCTGACTTCAAGAATGTTCCGTTAGAACCTAGTGCAAGTCGTTCAGCAGCTCCAGCTGAGCTACCACGAATAACATCACCACGAGTTGTGACAACGTCAGCTTGCTTTTCAGAGTCAAGCTCGTCGATAGCAGCCTGAGCTGTGGTTGCTGCGATATTTCCTGCTGGAGTGTTTACAATGCTTGAGGCTGCGATACCAGAAGGTTGAGCTGTGAAGGTCTTAATACCAGTAATTGACTCAGCTCCTGCAAGATGAACAACAGTAGAGTCTACGGCGCGAGTATCAACGTCTGTTTGTAGTTCATTGAGTGCAGCTTGTACGTCCGTAGCAACAAGGTTTCCTGAAGCTACATTAGTGATATCAGCAGCAGTAAGCGTGAAGTCGATTCCTTCTGCTTCACTGATCTTGACCCATGCTGAACCATCCCATACGTATGTTGCAGCTCCTGATCCTACTGTTGCGTCTGCTGATGCGTCTGTAACGAAAGCAATGTCTCCTGTGCTTGGGGTCAGTGCGTTTCTTGCAGTAATGTCTGCAACTACGCTTGTGGCACCTGTAGCAGAGAGAGCTTGAATGTTTCCATCAAGTTTCTGAAGAGCTTGGAGAATGTTGTCAGTAGCAGCGACTGTACCAGCTCCTGCTGTGTACCCTGTGAGGGCTGTTGAGTTACCGGGGACACCAGTGAGGCTAATGAGGTCCAAGACATCCTGAAGAAGGCCAGTGTCAGTAATGTAGCCAAGACTAGTCCAAGCAGTTGAACCGTCACCGATCTTAAGTTGTTGAGTGTCTGACTCAAACCCAAACTCACCACTTGAAAGAACTGAGTCTGCTGTTGTCCAGTTCGCTGCGGTGTCTTGTCGAACTTGGATTAATGTTTGTACAGGCATAATGCTATGTAGTTAAAAATATGTTATGCTGATCCACCATTGACTGTGCCAAGGGCAGTGTCGATACCGGAAAGGTGTCCTTCTACGGTTGACGCTGCTGGCGTGTAGTTAGTTGCTGACGCGGCTGCCGTAATCTGTGCTGCTGTATAATCTCCTGCTACTGCTGTTACTCCTCCAGATCTGCCGAATACTGACGTTACTACCCCACCACCACCTGCTGTAGATATCGTGTCCCAAATACCCCATGCTCCACCAATGTATGTTCTGCGATAGAGCTCACCAGGATTGCCTACAGCCAGTGCTTGTTGTTCTGCATTACCTGCGTTATCCCCATTAACTATGACGCAAACAACACCCGCTATTGGGGCGTTCGTTATGTCAGTGCCTTTATAGAATCCAGGAATGGTAATGTTGTTCCAGTCTCCTCCGGCATCAATGACGTTTGGTCGGTTTAATCTGAATCCTTCTGACATAACCAATCAAATACTTCGTACTTAGCTGATAATTCCCTAATCTTGTCTCGATCCTCTACTCGCTGTGCGGCTAGGAGCTGATCATGGACACGTTCTCTTTCCTTAAAGATGGATTTGTTGGTGCGCATATTAGCTTGTCTTATGAGTATTTGTCGTTTTGCAGCCCATTTGGCAGGTAAGATGTACCTCTTTCTGAATTGGATGTACCAGGTAGGCATACTAGTGCTTGTCATTGAATATGGTCTTCACTGCGAAAGCTTCATCTGCACTAGCGTTTGAGATGGTAAGTGTCCAGTTCCCATAGGTTGGGACTTCTAGTAACTCGTTTAGAGCACTTAAAATGTTTGTTCGTTCTAAAACCACTTCACTGTAAATATCCGTAAGGGTTACATCGAATGTAGTGGTTGCGGTTGCTGCTCGTACAATGATCTGACGTAGCATCGAATGGGTAACGTCAATATTCACAGCTACTGTTCCTGCTGCAGTAGTGAGCGTGTCTCTTTGGTGGTGGTTTAATATTCGTGACATAGCTAATATTCTTATCCCCTTTCCCCATGAAGAGGAAAGAGAGAAGGTTACTAGCCAGCGCTACCGACTATACCTTCGTATGAAGGTGCACCGTAGGTTTCTGCAAAGCTACCTTTGTAGAAGGCTGTGTCGTTTGAAGAGTATTCTGGTGACACGTAGTCAGTTCGAACGTCTTCACGGACCCAGCGGTGTACAGGGTGCATGTCAGCAAGGAGGAACCAAGCTGAGTCTGAACCACCTGCAGCAGCGCCAAGCCACTTAGATTGCTTGACTTCAATGCCGTACTTACTTGAGTAGACGTTGATGTCATTGTTTTGTCCGCCACTCTTAAGTTCTGAGTCAACGATCTCACAAGCGAGCTTGAAGATTGCTGGTGGAACGAGAAGAGTTTTACCTTGGTGACCACCGATGGTGCCACTTTGGTTTAGCTGTTCAACGAGGCCGATAAGAGCTAGGTTGAGGCTAGTTTCAGAGAGTGCACCACTGATGAGGTTGTCTACAGTTTGGCCACTCAATGTAGAGTGAGAGTTTGAAAGGAGAGCAACTCCTTCATTTGTGAGAGTGTTAGCGAAAGCGTCACGGAAAAGACCGAAAGCTTCACGGTCACGTGTTTGACGTGCGTTAACAGCCATCTTACGTACTTGTTGTGATACAACTCCGTATCCTTCATCACGCATCAATTCACGTGAAATAGGGAGAGCTTGTTTGTAGTCAACAACAGTGAAGTTACGCTTAGTACCACTGTTGATGGTTGCCTGTTCGAGGTCTTGCATTTCTTGGTGTGCAGACCAGAGACCGCCATCGTTAAGTACTTGTGATTGGACAGCTGACCAGCGAGTAGATCCTTGGTGGAATACTGAAGCATCAGTTGCGTCACACATCATTGGTCCTGGATTTTTTTCGAACTCAGTAACGAATACTGCGTCGAGCCCGTTCAGGACGATATCGGGGTTCAAACCTTTTTCAAAAGCCATATATTTCTAGGGTTAGCTGATTGAACCATGGTCAGAACCGTAGTCGAGGAGGACGAAGTCGACAGCGCCGCTTGCGGCGTCTACGTCTACGATACGGAGGCCTTGGGTACCTGCAGCACCTGCTTCATCTTCATTGATGGTGTAAGAGCTAGAGGTTAGATCAAATGAAACAAAGTCGTTGAGTACTGCGAGTACTTCAGCGTCAGTGTCTACGTTTGCTGGTGTTTGAGCTTGAGCGCGCATCAAAGTGCGTCCAGCTTCAACAACTACGACATCAACGGTTCCATCAGCAGTAGCTGAGTGGCTTGATGCGCTTTTAGCAATACCGAGCATTTTTGCTGCGGCAGTTGGAGTTGCGGTTGCGAGAGGTACAACGTAGCTGCCTGAGATAGCAACTGGTTCACCTGGGAGGATTGCAGTAGCAGCAGCTTGTGTGCGGTACTTACGTGCAACCATCTCGCCCTCAACGATTTTCACGTCATTGCGTGCCATACGTTTAGCGTTTAGTTTTTAACTTAGAAAAATCCTTAACACCCATTGCTTGGAGGAACTCCTTCTCCTCTGAGGAGATGTGCGGTGTGCGACTTCTTGCTCCGCGTTGTGAGGCAGCAGCCACACTTGTTCGTGTAGACTGTCTCGCAGCTAGGGCAGCAGAGAGTTCTTCATTTTGTTGTGAGAGCTTGTTTCTGTTGGCTAATAGTTTTGCCATTTCAACAGCCTCATCAACTGAGCGTTTCGAACGTTTATCCACGTTGAGAGTATTCTCTAAATGGAATTTGATGAGTTTAGCCTCATCACTTGAAGAAGCGAGAACATCGATTTGGGTGTCAATGTACTCTTCTCGTTCTTGTTGCATGAACGAACCTTGTTGCTCTTGCATCTTCGACAAGAGTTTCTCGACGAGGGCATCCTCATCAATAGAAGGTTTCTTCTTTTCAGTCTTGTTTTTCACAAGAGCTTTTTCAGCCTTTGTAAGCTGACTTTGAAGACGTTGGAGTTCAGCTTGGTATTCGCTTTCCTCTGCAGACTTAGGAGTTTTTGACTCTTCTCTGAGCGTCTCGTCTGTGCTTGTTTCCTGAGTTGGAGCGGTCTCAGTAGCAGTAGCATCTGCTTGTGTTTCGACTCCGGTTGTCTCTTCAGACATAGGATTGTGTGCCTACTCACTAAATAAAAAAGAGCAGTGTCTCATCGACACCGCCCTAAGTATGGGGTAGGAAGAATATGAAAAGACCTACCTATACCCAGGGAGGTACCGGTGAAATTCATATTCTTTTGTAGATTGTAAAGAGCGGGTTAACGGGCCACGTTCTTTACCTTTTTATCCATCACGTCAAGCGTGTAGAGCATTGCTTTGGCAAAAATGATATCGTCCTCATTTCTGGCTTCTTCGAACATTCTCTTGCTTGCTATCTTTAGCATAGTATCTTTCAACCACAACCAAAACCGGTTTTTTTCTATCATTTCAGCATCTGCTTGAAGAGACCTTCTTTGTGAATCAGATAGCTGTTTGATTGGGGTACCGAAGTCCTCTAGTGTGACGGACTTGAAGAGATGTTTAAGTACTCCATGTAGAAGAACCCGCTTTTGTTCTTGGGTTCCATTCTTAGCTAGGTTTTCTACGTATTCGCCTATCTCTTTACGGGTAGGGCGTGGCTGTCTTAGTCTTGGCATATTCTTTGATTGTTATTAGGCTGGTACTTGTTTGGTTGGCTGTGCTGCATTCGCTACGATTGATCCACTGAGTCCACTTCCTTCTCCTCCTGCAGGGGGTTGTGGCTGTTCTTCTTTCTTCAGGAACTTGTCTTCTTCACCCTTAGAGTAGTTAGAGAGAAGGTATTCACGGGTGACTGTCTCTGGATTGAGAATAGGGTTTTGGATAGCTCTGTCGTATGCCTCTAGGTTAAGTGCTTTACGGACCGCTTCAGAGCTTGAGAAGAGTAGGTCAGCTTCTACCTTTACTTTAAATTTCAGTTCTCTAAAGAGGGACGGGTTTACTTGCATGATCACCATGTCTTTATCCATCTCTTTCTTCATGAGGCTGAATCCACGGGACGCTAGCTCCTCTTCTGTCTCTGGCATGTCGTCTGTGAACTCCACCTTGCGGGTCTTAGAGTCTACTTGGCTCTTAGGGACTAGGATGTTGTGAAAGCGGAGTGCGGTACTACCATTCATGGTTTCGATAGCTTCAGCTACTGTGAGCTGCTCAAGGCAAGTGTTCAGGCGGAGCTTACCGAAGTCTTCTACCATGAACTTAACCATCTTTCCAAAGAGGCCTAGAACGCGCATGGCATTCTGTTGTACTTGTGCGATCTCAAAGGCTGTTGATGTTCCTTGTGCTGCCATACCACTTTGCATTGGGTCGCTTGAGCTCTCTGCTGCATTCCCTTTAAGTTCTTGTACAAGAGATTGAGCATTGTTCATGTTGCCTGTCTGAATGGTCTCAAAACGTGCTTGTGGGTCTGACAGTGGAGTGACCTTACCTGGGACATTTACCATGCTGGTAATCTCTTCATCTCCGTAAATGATGGCAGGGGGCATAGTCTGCAAGAACGCAGCGTCTATCATCATGTTGTAGGCTGTGTCGAGCACATCTTGCTCCAAAGCAAGCTTATCTGTAAGTGGTTTGTGGTAGAAGAATGAGCCGTCATCAAAGATCTCATAACCCGACTTGGCGAACGGGTAGTACTTGTCTGTTCGCTGCATTGGACGGTCCGGATCATCCATAAGGACGCCATTGATAATACGGAGTTCTAGGTCAGCGTAGCGGTTGTAGTAAATGACTTCTTCTACCTGTCTATCAGAAAGCTGCTCATCTCTTTGTTCATAGAACATGTCATCTTCGTTGCTGTAGAAGTAACGTAGGCCTGGCATTACGTGAAGGTTGAATGGCTCAAGATCACCATACATAACCTGAGCATCTGAATAGTCTAGGATGCGTCTCTTAATCAGGAAAGGTTGTTTTTGGATATTGTGCTCATAGGCGTTACCAATGAACATTTCTTCTGGCTTGATGAGGAAGTTCTTGAATCCTGAGTAGACCTCGTCTAGCTTCTCCTTATACTGCCATGATCCATCAGGCTGAATCTCCTTAAACTGTCTAATAACCTCATAGTATCCGTCTTCAATGAGGACGCACGGGTTAAAGAGTGCTGAGATGATTGAGTAGACGAATGAGCGCTCATAGTCTGAGTCATTCCAGCTGAACTCCATAAGATCACGCATTACCATGGCTGCTTCTTGGTCTTCTTCATCATCTTTGTTCTGAGCTACTGTGCTTGGGTATAGGATGTTGCTAGTGACGTGAGCAGCAATAGAGATGCACTTGTTACGGGTCATTCCATTCACTGTATTGGCTCTCCAGCTATCTTCTGGATGATCAGATCCTTGGGGCACAAAGCTATTGAATGCACGTTGGTTGTCATCAATGTATTGCTCTAGGTCTCTGTTGTTGAATTCTTCAAAAGGGTTGTTACGTATCATTTCTGCAGCCTCATAGTCTCTTCGAAGTTGCATAATACGGTCTTTCTCAGCGTCTGTTGGCTGATAAGTGGAGACGTTCTGGACTACCTTACCTCGACCGTCATAGACTGGTTCGATGTAGAGCTTGTTCTTGATGATTCGTTTCATACACGTGTATTTCTGATGAAATGAGGTACGTATGGTTCCCTCTTTTTAGTTGGTCTGTAGGAGTAGAGCGCATATCTAAGAGCATCTAGTGCATGGTCGTTCTCTTTGACTGGAGTCTCTGGGGCGTTCTTATCCACCCTCTTTTCAGGATATGCGTAGGTTTCTAATTCTAGTATGAGGTTATTGAGACCAGACGCCAACCGGATTTTATTTTGTTTAAACAGCTCTCTAAGATAATCAACGCCAGCCACTACATCCTTAGAGACATCTCTGATATTGATGCCGTGCTTTCTCATCATGGCAATACGGTCCGGTTCTGCAGGGTCTGGGTACACAATGTTAGCCTTCGTGTTCTTTACTGCGTCTATGATGGCTTCAGTGGTTTGCTCTGTCTTGTACCACTCATCGAGGATCCAGAAGGTGTTGTCTTTATCGATGCCTATCTTGATGACTGCTGAAGGGTTGGTATATCCAAAATCCACGCCAGTGATAATGTGTGGAAAGTATTCAGGTTCTTCTCCTTCCTTAAAGGTATGGAGCTTCCTGTTGAACTCTTTATAGACGAGTCCCTCTTGTTTACGAAAGTCAGCTAAGTACTCCTGAGCGAATCTATCCTCAGGGAGCTGCTGCTTCATCTTAGCTATTTCCTCTCTACTGATGTACGGATTGTCGTAGGAGGTAAATTGGAATGATTCCCAATCGTTGTACTTCTCTTCTTCTGCTCTTCTAAAGAGATCGTATGCGTGGTTAAAACCCTTAGGGGATCCTATAAACAGGACAGGGCCACTAGACATACGAAGGGTTGGCATGAGTACTTCCTCTAGTCCTATCCAGAAGTTTCTCATTGAAGAGATCTCATCTAAGGTAATGGCATCAAACTCATACCCGCGTAGTTCTTCTATGTTCTCAAAGCCTTTAAGGACAACAATGGTAGTTCCTCCGTGTACATTAGGGACTTTTGCTTCTAAGCGTACGTTATCGAAATGAGCTCCAGGCATCTGTCCTATCCTTGTCTTCAGCCTAGACCAGACAATACCTCTAGCTTGGGTTTGGGTTTTAGCTATGTAGCAAACGTTGCCATTCTTTGAGTGAACAGCCTGCCAGAGCATCCATTCTACTGCGAGGTGAGTCTTACCGAATCCACGTCCGCATATACAGACTTTAAACCTCGCTCTGCTCTTGATTATCTGTTGTTGAGCTGGATGAAGTTTCATTGAAAGAGTTGTCAAAAAGAATAGAGAGAGGCGCTCCTTCTGCTCCTGTTACCTCTTGTCGGTCTGAGTACTTATGCTTACCTAGAGTCTTAGCTACGAACACGGTAGCTTTTAAACTTCTGTCCCCTATCTTCTCATCAGTAATGGGGATTGACATGGCTGTTTTAAGATTTTGCTCAGCTAAGTCAAGTAATTCTTTGTCTCTGATAATCTCTGATATCCAATCTGCGTTTTGACCTGTGATATTCTTGCAGTATTCTTCGCTGTAGTTAGCCCTTTTTGCACTTTGATATGCATTGCCAAAAGTTGGGCTGTCTGGTGAGCAAAAGTTTTGTTTAAACTCAATCTGTTGTGGAGTCAGTCTTTTGGCCATAGCTTTTATTCTTACGGCTCTTAGTGTCCGTTTTCTTCTTTCGTTTAGGCTTCTTATCCTCAATGGGTTTCATGAAGTGTTCTGGGTATTCTCTTTTAAGGACGTTACTAATAAGGGTCCTTACTTCTTTAGTTGCATAGCCCCACTGAAGCTTTAGTTGGAGCTCTCTATCTTCAAAGGGGAGTTTAGCCATATGATTAAGAGCCAAACTTCTTATTTCGGGCGTAGTCAACGAAAGTGTCAGAGCACTCTTTGATGTTGTGGAGTTTTGTTCCTGTAGCGCGGAGGTGTTGCTGGACCTGCTTAGGGGCCAGTTTCTTACCGTCGTTTGTTACGAAGGTGTCTCCTTTCTTGCGGAGGTAGTCTCCTCCTGTAGTGATGTATTCGCTCATAGGTCAAATTCTTTACGTAGTATTGAATCAATGACTTTCTTTTCGAACCCCTCTTGTTGGAGAGTGAGCATCCTACTGTGCATTCTCCTTGTAAGTTGTTCTGGCGATAGGGGTTCTTTCTGGGTTCCGCGGACCTTTGGGGCCACCTCTTCTAGCACTTGTTTATATAAAAGGCGGAGGTTTGAGGTTTCTTGCTCTAGATCTTGAACACGTTTTTTGAGCCCTCGGAAAAACATACTATTCTTTTGGTGCAATCTGGGCGAGAGTGAGGATTTGGCAGTTATGCTTAGCCAATACTTCTGCCACTTCCTTCAGGCATTCTTGAACTTGGGCATTCGCAGTCTGGTCTGACGCAGTAGAAGGTGCCTCTGATTTTGGTGAAGACGTGCTTTTTTGGTCTTCCTTTTTTTCTTCTTGGGACATATTCGTTTTTATTAATTGGCGTTAAAGTGGCGTTGAAGCCCTGCCATTTGTCTTTATTAGTAATTTTGGCCCATGCACCCTCTCTGTAAGCAAAGAGAGTCTCTTTGTTCTCATTGTTGTACAGGCGGGTCATGCGTGCTGACCAGAGGCGAACATACATCATTTTCTCTTTCTGGTAATCAGCAAGACACTCAAAACAAAAGGTACCTACATAGATGCGTATTTCGCATGACGCACAAAGCTTCAGGTTTCTGTTGCTAAGGTGTTCTTCCTCCATATATGTATGATGCACAAAATGAATTGAAATGCAAAGTGGATTTTTCAAAAGGGGTGGGGTTTTTGTCTGGAACCCCATAACCAGTTCTTAGGAGCGGTGTTTGGTGACGTTTCGGCCACGCTTCTGGGCCTCCTGAGACCGCCTGAGACGCTCGTTGCGTTGCTGGATGACCTCCTGCTCAGCTTCGGTACAACCTTTGCAAACAACGACGTATTCTTGGTCGTAGCCATCTTCTTGTTCACGGGTGACAGTGCCACAATGGCATACAAATTTGCTCACCTAGTTATTATAAGTCGTTTAACAGCTCCATGAGTAACCTCTTTGTTTTGTGGTGGGTGATGTCAATCTTGTGAGCCTTGTAAACATTGCACGGGTTGCATAGATATTGAAAATTGTCCTCCCACTCATACCTTGCTTCTCCTGTAAGATCAAGGCAATCGAGGATAGCGGCAGGGATGATGTGGTCAACGGTGAGCACTTTGCGGTACTGTGAGCAGGCCCTACAGATGCCACCTTCTCTGGCGTCTCTTTGCCACTTGTATAGGTTTGAGCCTTTCTTTTGTTTCATAGAAAAATGGTTACCAGTTTTGAACAGATCTGGCAACTGCTCAGAGGCTAGTCATCGAGGTCGTCGTACTGGCGACGGACGGTCTTCTCATGGCCACAGCCACAACGTACGACTGTCAAGGCATCGTGGTGGGAGCGTGTGAGGTCATATTGACCACAGGCGGGGCAACATCGAAGTGTCGCATCCATGAGGTGGCAAGACAGGCAGCGCAAAAAGTATTTGCTTTGTGTCTTGAACCGCATCATATCTCCACGGCAGTAGTGACATTTCATTTTCGTATCCTTTCCAAGAGCTAGTACGAGCAGTACTAGGAGAGCGAGGCCAATATAGCCTAGTAGTGTCATGGGTAACCTCCTCAGTCAGAGAGACTACAACGTGAGCCGTGAGAGTGCCGAAGCACTATCTCTCTGGGTGAAGAGGCTAGTCTTCTATAACAAAACCAAGAGCTGCAAGGAAGTCTGGCAGTTGCCTGCGTTTTAGTGGTTTACCTCCACCTTTTCCGTAAAATTTAGCGTTTTGAAGCTCAGCGTCACGAAAGACAGCATCGATCAGGTTAGCCTTATGCAAATTAGCATTACGCAAGTTAGTATCACTCAGGTCAGCGTCACTCAGGTTAGCGCCACGAAAGTCGGCACTGCTCAGGTTAGCGCCACGCAAATTAGCACCACGCAAATTAGCATCACGCAAGTCAGCACCGTGTAGGTTAACATCACGCAAATTAGCATCGCTCAAATTAGCACCATTCAAGTTAGCTTCGCCCAAGTCAGAATCACGAAAGTTAACATCACGCAAGTCGGCATCACGCAAGTCGGCAACGCACAAGTCGGCACCACTCAGGATGTCAGACATCTCCTCAATAGCATCTTTGTATGTTGTCTTTGTAGATTGAAAAATTATTTCATCTGTCCATCTATTGCTAATAGCAATACCAACCAATCTTTTTTGTTCACCTTCTTCAATCCAAGCCTTCACTTGGTCAAGGTTGTCTAGGATGTCTTGTTTGTTCATACATTTATAGTTATTACTTCACTACTGCTAAGGAGTATCGGTCACAGTCTGTATTTTCACAAGAATAAAGCACAGCACCTTTGTCTAACCACAATGTAGACTTCTTCAGTGTTTTTTTACAAGAGTCACAGTGTATAGTTTTTGTGGTTAGGTAAGAAATCAACTCGCCTTTGCCCATATCTAAGTCCTCACTGCTGAACATGCCGCTTTTTTTAAAGACCCACTCATAAAATTTTTCTTGGTGCTCATCTGTAGTCATATTATTTCACTACTGCTAAGGCCCACCGATCGCAGTCTATGTTCTCGCAAAAGTAGAGCTGTATACCAGCGTCTAGTGTTTGGAGTGGTTGGTGGCATTGTGTACAGTTCATATCATTCTATAGTTATCTTCTTCACCAAGCTACAGCGGACACAGTAAACAATGATAGTATTGCCAGCTATTCTTGGGTAATTCCATTGGTGCATATGGGATCATTACTTAGCAGGTCTATGGTTGCTGGGTACAAGTCGGGTCATGGTGGCACACGAGAGTCTTACTTCGTAGTGGACTGCAAAATGATCCCAACTGTTCGTTTGTATGGAGTGGTTGACTCTTGTTACCTCTCCAACACTTACATTGTCACATTCTTTGCACCAATAAATAACCTTGTCACCAACAGCGTGGGTTGGGTCAGGTACGTCATCTATACGCATAGCCAGCAGATGTGGGTGAATGAGGTGTTGTGGTCTTTGCAATAGAGCATAGGTGGTTTAATGTGAGGCATACTTCCTTACTGTTGTAATGGTTGTGTTGTGCTTATCTGCAATCCTTCTCAAACTCCATCCTGCCTTCCGTTGGCGCTTCATAGCTCTCTTCTCTTTGTCTGTGATACGACGTTTTACAGAACCTTCTGGTGCGTCGTTAGCTTTGAGTTGGGCAATAATGTTCTTCGCTTGCTTTAGTTCTTCTTTGAGCTTAAGGTTCTCTAGCCCTGACTTAGTCGCTTGTTCATACCAGTGGTTAGAGTCGTCCTTAAGGAAAGAGGTCTCCTTTTTGTGTGCAGCGTAAGCGTCAGTCATTAGGATGAGTGCGATAGCTGCTGCGATGGTCATGATGATGATCATATGATGTTTTCATTATTGAGTAGTTGAATTATTTCTAGCCAATCTTTTTCCTCTAGAACAACGTAATGCTTACCTCTTTGCTTTGTGTCTTTCCAGTGAAGGATGTTGTGGTTAGTGTCATTAGGCATCTCATGGAGCACCTTTTGGGGAGCGTGTTGGGTGGCCTTACACTGAACATTGAACATTGGCACTCCAGCAAGATCTACCTTCTTGTCGTCTAACTCCCTTGAGGCGTACCTTGAGGTGCGAATATTCGCTTCTGTGAATATCTCTTGGTAGAGCTTTGCAACCCTGCGCTCCAGCGTGTGGCCTTTGTTCCTATTTGTCTTGCTCATATTATTCTTTCCAGATGTTACCTTTGACTATGCCTGAGATAGTGGTCTCCCCCATGTCGTACTTCCTGGCAATCTCAGCAATGCAGGCGTCACTTTTTTCATATAGCTCTCTAATTTCTCTTGCCATGTCTATGTCTAGTTTTATCCTTTCACCAAACGTATTTTGTTGGTTTATGTGTTCAAACAGCTCGTATAGCTTCCTTGCTTCCAGTAGTGTAGCCCTTCGCTTCTTGTCTTGGTGATACCAATTGTGACATTTAGCACACAAGTATATAAGGTTTCGAATATTGTGTTTCTCAGGGTGGTTCCTACACTCTGATCTGTAGACAATGTGGTGGACTTCATATCTTGGCTGGTCAGTTCTTGAACACCTCTCACACCCTTGTTCACTAGTGTCATAGCCGATATCTTCTAAGTGTTCGTAGTATGCTTTTGAAAAATTTACCCCACCTCTCCAGTTCGGATTCTTTGCCTTTTTCTTCTTCTCTGATTTTGCTTTATTAGTGCACTCACCACAATACTTCCTTTTTGCCACTGATGATCTGGCAACAAACTGAAAGTCTTTGTAGCACATTCTGCATTTTATTCTTTTTGGCTTCAATAAATACCTTTCCTTTGATAAGTTGGCGGCTCTGCTTCGGCAGGTTTTAGTACAGTATTTTCTACCCTTATCAACCCAGAGCTTGCATGTAAACTGTTTTTTACAAATCCCACACTCTTTTACGATTGGCTTAGAAAGCAACGAATGTGTCCTGTCATATGGG
>SPJJ01003604.1_pt1 | contig 37802 bp, 55 predicted proteins | sample 3741741 | NCBI WGS metagenome assembly SPJJ01 (sample SAMN10925908, study PRJNA522277) | cold seep metagenome | isolation source: Elba SIP-enriched marine methane seep metagenome, extraction at timepoint T1 | place: Italy: coast of Elba, Mediterranean Sea | collected 2014-05 | reverse complement strand
GACACGCCGGTCCCCTACACCCGCCGCAAGGCGCTCGGTGTGCTGTTCGACCTGCCCACGGTGCCCGAGATGGCGCCCGAGTACCGCCAGGCCGTAGAGGCGCTGGTCGGCGGCGAGATGGAGGCCAAGTCGGCGCAGAAGGAAGCCGAGGCACGCGCCGCCGACGGCTCCAAGCCGGCGCGCAAGGTCTCGCTCAAATCCCCCAAGTCCTACGGAACGACTCTCACCCGCATTGAAAGACACGACGTGTAGCCATGCCCGCACGAACCACAGCCACTACCCACCACGTCCCTCAACTCATCCGAACGAAGAGCGGGACCACGGACGACACAATCTATGCCGACGGCGCAGCGGTTCCCAGCGACGACGACACCGGCTCGTTTTCCGCGATGACGCCGCCGAACTCGGGCAAGGGGCACGCATCGGAGGTCGAGCTGTTTGTCGTGTCGGTGAACGCCAGCGGCACCGTGCAGGCACGCGGCTCGTGTACCTTCGACCTGCACATCACCCACGTGGTGGAGCGACAGTTTGCCGCCGACCCGGGCGACACCTGGGACGACGTTGCGGTGACCACTACGCCGCTTACGGGCCAGGCGCTGCAGTCGGCGATCCGGGTTCCGTGGAACGGCGGCAAAATGTACGTCGGGTTCGAGAACGTTGCCAGCGCGCCTGCGGGGCACACTGACTTTCAGGTCTGGGCGAAGCCTGTCGCGGGGTGAATCATGGGCGCCGTCACTCCGTACGCAGTAGGGGGCCGCGCAGCCGCGCCGTCGGCCGTCGTGGGCAACGTCTCTGGCGCTGGCGGCGAGACTGGCACCGTCACCGTCCAGATGTCGTCCAGCATCGACGAGATCGACGTCACCGACCTGGGCGCGATGTTCCAGGCAACCGGCGGCCACACTCACTACGGGGGCGCGGTCTACTTCGACTCCGACCAGTACCTGTACACGACCGTCAACGGCGTGGGGGTGGACCCTGGGGTGACCGGCACAGGGCACGCGGTCGCGCTTACCGGCACGGCACCGTTCACCGGCACCGCCTGGGCGACTGCGGCGGAGACCGTCATCACGGCGGCGGGGCGTACTGTTTCGCGGTCGACAGACACGCTGACGGTCACTGTGGCTTCGCCCGCTCGAGCTGCGGACGCTGAGACGAACCAGGCCGGGCTGACGGCGTTCACGGCACGCGGTGGCGGGCAGGTCATCGGGTCACTCGAAGAGGACGCGGGCTCGAGCTTCAACGCGGGCGGGCAGGGGTGGATCCAGGTCTTGCCTGCCGATGTCCCATCTGGCCCCTTCCGCGTGATTGGCTTCGGCTGTCGGCGCGGTTCCGGCGTCAGCGGGGGAATCCGCATGTCCTGCGGGCAGGGCGGCACGGCCGACGGCGACCCCGAAGGCCTGACGGTTGACCACGACCGGACCATGGACAACTCGGGCGCCAACGCGTGGCACTACGAGTTTCTGGATACGCCCGTGGAGTACAGCGGCGGCGAACGGCTCTGGATCGGCTCGCACGGCAACGGGAACAGCACGACCACCCTGTTTTCGGGGGCCGCGCTGAATGATGGCACCTATCAGGACGGGTCGGACAACCTCTGGACGACGGACGGCACCACAGGGGACACGACGCCGACGGTGAGCCCCGCGGGGGCGGTCACCGGCTCGTTCAACTTCGGCCTGTCCCTGCGCCTGCTCATCCAGGAAGCGCCGTATCAAACGGACGGGGCCTACCGCGTCATCGCCGGCGCAGTGCCGGGACTGCACGATCAGAACCTGTTCGCGAGCGGAACGCCAGTCAACGACATTTTCGTGTCATGGCGTGTCGTGGCTCCGCCGCTCGATGGCATCAGCCTGATGGACTTTGGCGTGCGCTTGCAGGCTCATAACTCTGACGCAGCCGACCAGATCCGGTTCGAGCTCTGGACGGCCGACGGCGGCGCGGCGACCATGGCTGGCGATGTCCTGGTGGCGCTCATCGGCGTCACCGCGAGTGACCAGGGCACCGGGTGGTCGTACGTGACCCCATCGAGCCCGATCGCCGTCACGGCGGGCACCACGTACCGCTGGAGTTTCAAAGGCGAGCCCGTCACGCCGACGAACACCGTGCTGGACGTCTGGCTGGGCACGTCAGGGGCGGACAACGTTGACAACGCAGGACACCCCAGTGCCTACGCACCGAGCGGCACGGATATCCCCGGCACAGAGCGCGAGGTCGACGGGAACGTCGACGAGACGGCGATCGACTTCGACCCGGCGACGGCGACGGCATCGCCCAACCCGGCGGATGGCACCGTCATCAGCCCGAACAACCTCAGCATGACCAGCCTCTACTTCGGCAAGCCCGGCCCCACAGTCACCGACGACACGTAAAACGTTGCGCAAGGATACGTATGACCACCGACAAGAAACCCACCGAACTCGCCACGATTGCCGACCTTCAAGGCCTCGCCAAAGAGTTTGGCGACATCAGGGAGGCCGCCAGCAAGTTCGGCGATGGCGACCCTACGAACAACGCGCCCGCGGCGCTGGAGATTATCCAGTCGCTCAGTGTCATCGGTGCGACCCTTACTGGCATGGCGGCCTTCGTGGTCTACATCGCCCAGCAGATGGGACTCCTAGGAAGCTAGGGGATGGAGTACGGCGCCGAGATTCTCCGGGGCGTCACGTCGCTGCACGGCGACGTCGGCGGCCTCAAGGCCGAAATGGCTGCCCTGCGCCGCGACTTCGACCGCGCCCGAGAGGAGTCCTCGGAGCGCTACGAAGAGGCCACGGAGCGCCTGGAGTCTCGGCTGCAGTCGGTCGAAGCGCAGGTGTGCGGGCTCTCGGAGTCGTCCGACGCGCGCAAGGCCGAGCTCTCCGCCGAAATGTCCGACCTTCGCGACATGGTACTTGAGCGCCGTGATGTGCACGTCGATCCCGACGACACGCTGGCCCGGATGATGAAGGAGGACGAGGCCGAGGTCGCGAAGGACAAGGCCGCGAAACGCGGCTTCCTCGGGGGCCTGAGCGCCTTCCTCAAGGGCCTTGGTGCTCTCCTGCTCGCAGGGGCGGGGGCCGTGTCCGCGTGGTGGGCTACCCACAAGGGCTGACAGACGAAAGCCCCGGCGCCGGAATGACGTCGAGGCCTTCGAAGGTGTGGAACAGGATCGAAGACGATCGACCCTGAGCACCCGTTATAGCGCCTCGCAGTCGCGCCAACAAGCTTCGCCCCCAATCCGGCCGCATAAGCGGTGGTACCCAGAGAGGAGGCTCGGCACGTGCTGCGAAGCAAGTGAGCAGTGGCGCCGTGTGTATGGCGTAAGGCCCGCGAGGCCCCACGTCAAGATTTTTCGACGCCAGGCTTGACGTTGCGCAACGTTGCGCGCATCTTGCCTCTACGGCCCTGGTACGGCCGCGAAGCAAGATGACACAGACGAAGCACAAGATGAGCGGGGCGGACGGGGCTCGAACCCGCGACCTCCGGCGTGACAGGCCGGCGTTATTACCAACTTTTCTAGCGACTTGCGGGCGCGATCACGGCTGTTATAGCGCCGCGACTCGACCTCGGCCGAAGTGGTCCGAGTTCGCCTTCCGCGCGCATGTGTCCGGGTTCGAGGACACCTCGGGCGGGGGCGAAAACGGCCCTGGACAGGTCGCTGTCGATCGGTCAGATCGAGAGGACAACCGAAGAGCGCAGACGGTCGGGGACTCCGCAAGGGCCCTACAAGCCACCGGGACGGTGGGGGACGCAGGCCAGATGCACCTCTTCCCTCAGACCACGATCACTGTGCTCGTGGCCGGCTTCATGCGCGACTTTTCGGCGCAGGTTGAAGCTGGCGAGCGCTCGCGCCGGACTGCCATCGCCTACGAAAAGGCGATCCGCTTCTTCCTGATGCGGTTCTTTGCTGGACGAAACCCGGCAGAGATCACCACGAAGGAAGTCGCGCAGGCGTTCGCGACGGTGAGCGACGAGCATGGGCCTGCGCTGGGCAACCAGGGCCTGCAGGTCTGCTCCATGGTGTTCGACTGGGGCGTCCGCAACGGCCTGGTTGCCGACGGGACGAACCCCGCCCGGCTCGTCCGCCGGAACCCGTCGCGGAATCGACGCATCGCGCTGACGGTCGACCAGTCGCAGGAGGTCACGAATCTGTGCTGTCAGGCGTTCCTGGAGCCGGAGGGCTCGCGGGTCTTGTCTCCAGTGCTGGGCGCGTACTTCCTTGTGGTCCTGGGACTGGGCATCCGGCGCAGCGAGGGGACGCACCTGCAGCGGCCTGAGTGGGACGCGCTGCGTCGCGAGGTGACGATCACCCGGCACAAGACGGTGCGCAAGGTCGGGCCGAAGGTGCTCCCGGCCAACGACTTCGTCGCGGCAACGCTCGATGAGGTGGTGCGCCGCGAGTGGCACGCGGTCTGGTTCTTCCCCTCGAAGCGTTCGCGCCGTGGGCACATCGAGGACCCCGGGAAGGCTTGGGCGCGCGTGCGAAAGACGTGCGGGCTTCCTGACGGCGTCCGCATCCACGACCTGCGGCACACGTTCGCCGCGGCTGTGTACGCGGCGACGAAGGACTTGAAGGCCGTACAGCGGCTGCTCGGGCACTCGTCGGTCGCGACGTCGAGCCACTACGTCGGCACTCTGCCGGCGCGGCATCACCAGGGCGACTCGCAGCGAGCCGTGGAGTTGATGATGGGGGTTCGCGGTGAGTAGCGCTCTGGTGTGGGCGCTGCTGGTCGCGCTGCTGCTGGGCTTCGCGCTCGCGATCTGGCGGGTGCTCAGGGATTGGGACGAAGGATGACGATCGAACAAACGAAAGGTGGAACAGACATGAAGACGACGAAACGAGACGTGAAGGAAGTAGGCCGGGAGCTGGAGCACGAGCTTGCGGCGAACGGGTGGACGCAACGCGCAACCGAGCTCGAGGCCGAGTTCTGGAAGGCGGCGGAGCGATGAGCGACACCCAACAAGCTGCACGCCTCGACTGGCGCATCCACAACCTGAATGCCGAAATGATGGCCGCGCTCGAGGAGTCGGGCGGCGAGTTCACCCCTGAGGTGGAGGCCATCGAGACCCGGCTGATGAAGGACGTAGACGCGTTCGCCGAGCTCGGCGCGGCGATGAAGGTCTACGCCCGCCAGATGCAGGGCATGTGCAAGGAGGAGCGCAAGCGAATCAAGGCCATCGAGGACCATTTCCGCAAGGTGGAGGGCATCGGCGACCGCATGCTCCGCATCGCAGGGGCGCAGAGAGAAGAAACGTCCTTCGAGGTCGGCAAGTACCGCGTCTCGCTCCGCACTCCGCAGGTGCAACTCACCGGAGGCCCGCGCACACGCTCTGACGGCTGGGTGTCCGCCTCCGAGGTCGACGACAAGACGTTCGCCGAGCTGTCGACGATGTCCGCCAACCCCAAGGCGCTCGCAAGCCTGGGGTGGAAGCCTGACCGCAAGGCCATCCTGGCCGAAGTGAAGAAGGGCGCAGAGGTCCTCGACTACGCCGCGGAGCGACCCACGGAGAAAACGGTGGTGGTGAAATGAGTGACGCAAGCATTGGGGCACTCGACATGTCTGAGGCCAACGCGGCCCTGTTCGCGGCCCTTGCTAAGGCCCAGCAGGCCGCGGCGACGGTCGGGAAGGACGCCAAGAACACGCAGCGCGGATACAACTATGCGAGCGCCGAGGCGATGGTTCGTGCTGCTCGGAAGGCCATGGAGGACACCGGGCTTGCTGTGCTGTCGACTTGGACCCAGACGCCTGCGGAGCTGCCCGAGGGCGGCGACATTGGCAACCAGTTCGCGTGCGCCACAGTCATCGAGCACTTCGTCATCACCCATGCCGATGGCGGCTACATCCGGGGTCGGGCTGAGATCGACGCGATCGCCTCTCGTGCTCGTCCCTATGACAAGGCTGTTGCCGCTGCCGCAACGTACATGCACGGATTTGTGCTTCGCCACCTGCTCAACCTCGATCGCGCCGAGGAAGGCGAGGCTGCAGTAGACCAGCGAGGTGAGGAGGGGTTCACGCCGAACCGACGTGCACGGCAGCAGCCCCCACGCGAAGGCTCTCGTAAGGTCACCCCCGCCGAGTCTCCCGCACGCAAGCCTCCTCGCAATAAGGCGTGGCAGGCCGGGCAAGCCCTGTTCGGTAAGGTTGCGTCCCGCCGAGAGAGCCTCATCGCCCAAAACCGAGAGGCGCTTGCGAAGCAAGGCGTGACCACGCTCAGCACAGAGCAGATGGTCGCGAAGGCGCTGGGAGTCGAGGGCGAGCCACCGCACAAGTACGACATCCCCGCCGACCAGTGGGGCGTCATCGTGCGGGCGTTCGGGGATGACATCGATGACCTGGAGATGACGTTGGCCGAAGAGGGGCCTGAGGAGGCGGCGCAGTGATTGAGTTCGCATTCGATGTGAAGCCGATGCACGCCGCGATCAACCCGGCGCGGAAGTGCAAGTGTGTGAAGCGGGGCAAGCTCGGGCGGCACGTCGGTCAGCCGTACACGCGAGCCGAGTACGACGACGCCAAGCTCGGTATGCGGGCCACTGCATTTGGCTGCCTCCTCGGCGAGCCTACGCCTGTGTTCCCCGACGGGGCCGTCTGCGTCGAGATCGAGACGTGCGGCGAGCGAACGCACCGCCAAGGCCCAGCGACGGGGCAGGCGCAGATCGACGCCGACGCCACCACCAAGTGTGTCCTGGACGCGCTGAAGGGCGCAGCCTACACGGACGACTCCCAAGTGCAGAGCGTTACCGCAACGAAGACGACGGACGGCCCGGTCGGCATCCGCGTGCGTGTGTACCGACCGGAGGAGATGGACCAAGGATGAGCGAACAGACGAACACGAGAGGGCCCGAGCCCGGGCGGCGCAACCAACTGATGTCGTTCCTCCGGGCGCGGCGCGGAAGCGTGCAGGTGCTGGACATGGCGGAGCTGTGCGACCTGACGGGCATCCCCCGTCGCTCGCTCGATCGGGCACTGACGCAGCTTCGCGATGCGGGCAAGGTCGCCGTGACTCGCCGCACCTCGAGAACGGGGCCGATCCGACTGGAGGTGGTGTGATGGCGACCCGTATCCACTGGACCTGGGGCAACTACCCCGCCTGCAAGCGCACCATGCTGGCCGCCGACCTTCGCCGGATGAAGGTCTCCCGGCTGCCGGAGCGCGTCACGTGCCTGCGGTGTCTCAAAACGTTGCGCAACGTTGGCCTTGTGGCTGAGGGCAAGCTGCGTGCGGCAGGGGAGGCGGCGTAGTGGCTGAGTGCCCATCAGCAGCCCTGGCAGACACCTCGCTGCCTCCAATGGCCCGTGTCCTGCTCGCGGTTATGTGGAGCCTATGCCCCGGCGACCTGCCGAGTGGACCCGAGGACGTCAGCCTCCCTCTGTTCATCCTCGCCGCCCGGACGGGAATGACGGAGCGCAGCGTGCACCGCAACATGCGGGCGCTTCGCGATGTCGGTTGGGTTGTCGACAGGCCCGACGGCGAGCGCGGCCACCGGCTGCGGTCGGAGTTGCCGCGCAAGCCGAGGTCCCAAGGAGTGCAGAGCCTCCCCGACCTCCTGCGCGAGGTCGCGAGCCGACTGGAGGAGCAAGATAATGGCTGAGTGCCCCTGGGAAGCCCTCCGAGACCCCACGCTCCCTGACGGGGCCAAGACCGTCCTGACGGCGCTGTGGCGCCGTGCGGGCGCCTCCGGGCGCTTCGTATGGCCGTCGCCCGAAACGCTCGCCACGGACTGCGGTATGAAGCCACGGACGCTGCGCAAGCACCTTGCGACGCTCCGCGATCGCGAGTGGCTGTCGCGGTCAACGGCAGCCGATGGCCGCCGGGGCTGGACGCTGTGTGACCCGCCCGGAGTCGCTGTGCACACCGCCGACGAGCCCGATTTCGAGCACGAGCGGCACGATGGTGCCGGCGCGAGCGTGCCAAATGAGCGGCAAGAACGTGCCGAAGACTCAAACGTGCCGGCACGAGCGTGCCAAGAAAACGGCACGGACGTGCCGCCCCTACTCTATAGGAACCAACGACATGAACCGACGGTAGAACGCGCGGGCGAACCGTCGCCGCCGTCGTCGATTGGCGTTCACGCGTGGCGCATGGACTTCACGTTTCGCTGGCGCGCGCAGTTCGATCCCGACGCACGCGGATGTCGCGTGATGGACCCGACCAGCGGCGCGCATCGGCTCGTTGAGCTGCAGCGCTGGCTGGACGAGCCAGCGGTGGGGCCCAGCGTCGTGGCTGATGTGCTGCTCCACGCGGGGGAGCGCGTCGTCCGGCACCACGAGAGCGGCGGAAAACACGGGCTCCATCCGCGGATGTTTGCGGTCGTGTTCCGCGCAGACAAGCCCCAGGCGTTCGAAGCTCTGCTGGACGCCTGGCAGGCCGACACCGGCCGCAAGCGCCACACGGGCAAGCTCCAGGCCGCCCCCGCCGAGCTCGACGGCGTGCCGCTTACGGACGAAGACCAGCGGGTCTGGATGCGGGCGCAGGGCGAAGACCCGGAGCGGGCTGTCCGGGAGCATCGCGAGGAGCGAGAGGCGCGGGACCTGGTGGCCGGGAGCGCGATCGGTGAGATGTTCGGAGGGGCGGCCTGATGCCTCTCGACGCGGCGCCCCAGCGCTTCACGCCATCGGCCTCGATGGCCCGCCTGATCCGCCTGTCGCGGCTGTCCTTGCGATGGCAGCTCGAGCAGGAGGCAAAACGCGGGAAGGTCACCCGGTCGACGCTTGAGCGCCTGTCCACAAGGTCGGTGCCCGTCGACCAGTCTGGCGGTCCACCTCTGCGAGTCACGGCGCCGAGCGGCGGGTGGGTCAAGGTTCCGATGGCCGTTTCCGTCGCCATCGCGGTGTCGAGGCTGCCCGAGGGCAAGGAGCAGCGGGACTACGCCACATTCGTGGCCGAGGAACCAAAGTTGCTGGCGAAGGCAGGGCGGTCCGATCGAGCCCGCAGGACGATTCAGCGGGAGATTGAGCAACGCCGCGCGGTGTTCCTCTCGCGGTTCTTCCCTGTACCGAAGCCCGAGGAGTGGCACCCCGGTTTCTGGACGCCCGGGCAATACAGCCAGATCGAGCAGAGCATCTGCGCCGCTCTGCGAGACATCGAGAAGCCGTGCGAGCCGCAGTGGTGGCCGGACGGGTGGCGCGAAGCATTGGAAGGTGTGGAACAGCGATGAAGAAACAACTGCGAAGAAGCATCAGCCTGGCACCAGGCAAGTACGAAGAACTGGACCTGCTCGCAGGGAAGGCCGGTCTCTCGAAGGCGGCGTGGCTCGAGCAGGCGATCGGCGAAGCCGCGCGCGTGGCCGGGCTTGACGTTGACCCTGTTGCCGCACGAGAGCGGGCCAACGAGCGGTACACGACCATGCGAGAGCAGAAGCTGGCGGACGTCGAGCGGCGCAGGACGGAGGCGTTCGGATGAGCTGGGGAGGACCATTCAAGGTAGCAAGCCGAAAGGTCTTCGTGCTCCCGCATGCCCGCGAGAGGCTGTTCTCTCGCTTCCGCCTCGACTGGGCGACCAAAGACTGGCGCCGTGCACTGCGAGAACGAAAGGGGGAGGTTCGCCGTGTTGCCGAGAGCGGGGACCCAGCGAACGTCCTGCTCGACGGCCACATCATCGCAGTGATTCGGATGCACCATGAAAAAGCTATCTCTGTAGCAACGGTCATGACGCGCTCGATGATGGAAGGGCGCGGTCGGACATGGGTTTGAAACGCAAGACCCCACTCCGCCGCACCGGCCGACTGAAGCGGACCCCCATGAAGCGGAAGAATACCGAGAGGGCAGCGAAGCGAAGAGCGGAGGCGTTCGGAGAGCAGGCGGAGTTCTGCCGTATGATGCCCTGCGCAGCGTGTGGCGGTTGGGGCCTGGATACGTACCGCGAGTACGCGAGGCGGCACGTGGAGTGGACGATTGGCATCGCGTTCACGGAGGTCAGCGACCCCCACCACGTCCCCACCCGAGGAGCCGGGGGCGTGGACAAGGACACGGTGCCCCTCTGCCGCGAGCACCACCGCGAGTGGCACGACATCGGAGAGCAGTCCTTCGACGCGAAGTACGGAGTCAACCTCCGGGCTGTGGCGAAGGCGATACACGACGAGATGGCGCAGAACCTTGCGCAAGGATTGGAGAAGAGCGAGTGACGGATGAATCAGGATGGACGTTTCTTGACCCGAAACAGTACGACGTGCCGCTGCTGGCTCAGGCGTGGATGGCACTCGTCCCGCCCAGGTCGGGCATGGCTGTTCGCACATCGTGGGGCAAGCGGGCGGTAATCGGGCCGTACCAGGATGTTGTTGGCGGATCCTGGTACGTGGACCTCGACTCACCAGCGAACTGGGGGTGGTGGGAGGACTGGTGTTCCCAGCAAGGGTTCACGATCGAGGTCTCCCCAAGCCCCTATGTGCCCGGCGTGCCGGTCGACGGATGGCTTGTCACCGTTGGAGGCCGCTCAAGCGCGATGGGCAAGACAAGGGGCGAAGCCCTGCTCGCAGCGCTCTGTGTTGGGTGGGCCGACCTGTTCGGCGAGGCCAGCGAGATGCCGCCCGCCGTCGTTGCTTGGTGGGAGGAGCACGGCGCATGAGCATCCGAACACACGCCCCCCACTGCGCCAAGACCCGCGCCCTCATCGAGAGCGAGGAGGACAGCACCGGGCGTCGCCACGTGGAGTGCACCTGCGGGGCGACGTACGAGCCGGGGGTTGCGTCACAGTCCATTGTCATCGGGGACGCCGACCTAATCCGACAACTCTCAGAGCACCAAGGGCGCTTTCGCCAGCTTGACGACACTGTGGTGCGCCTGCGCGAACTTGTCCGCTGCGCCCAGCACCACGTGCCGCGTTCTTGGCCACAGTGCGGAGACTGGCTGAGCGAGGCGCTGGCGGTTCTCGGGGAGCCATACGCCTTCACGGGCAGCGGCGTGCTCCAACTGGAGGTCAGCGATGGGTGACCTCTGGCTGCTCCCCGAGAGCCAACGCGTGCCCTCGCCGAACTACAACGAGGGCCGTCGCGGCATGCTGCCCGATGTCTTCGTCATCCACTACGCAGTGGACGGCGACGATTTCGAGCGCGACGAAGACGAAGACGCGTCATTCTCGGCGGTCACCCCGGCCGTCGACGCCTACGACGTGGCTCGCCTCTTCGCCAAGGAGTCGCGCCGCGCGTCGGCCCACTTCGCCGAGGGCCGTGACGGGTCACTGGCTCAACTCGTGGCTCTGGACGACACGGCCTGGCATGCGGGCGGCGGCGCGCTGCCGGTGAACGGGGCGGGCCCCATTGAGAAGCCCATTCCGGGCCTGATGAACCGGCGCAGCGTCGGCGTCGAGCTCTGCAACGCAGGATGGGCCGCCGACCGCATCGGTGTGCCGGAGAAGTACATCGCGGAGGCGGTGCACCCGGCCAACGCGCGGCGCAAGAAGGTGCAGCGGTGGGAGTCCTATCGGGACGTCCAATACGTCGTCCTCGAGGAGCTGGCAGCGCTCATCCGGCCGCACTTCGTCGTCGATCGGCCCGTGTTCGTCGTGGGCCACGAAGACGTGGTCAACCGCGACACGCTGAGCGCGAAGGCGGGCCGCCAGGTGTACGGCGGCAAGGTCGACCCCGGCCCGCTGTTCGACTGGAGCCGCATCCCGTGGCGTCGCTACGGGTACCTGCCGCTCCGCTACGACTTCCGGGCGAAGGCCTGGGTTGAACGAGAGGAAACACGATGAACTGGACACGACTACTCGACCGAGCTCGCGATGAGGCCGGCTCTTGGATCGGCGACGCCCTGGCGCACCGCCGCAATCACCCCGCCATCTACGCCCTGGCGCACGCCTACGCGGCGACGCACTACCGGCTCGACGCCAAGGCAGCGCGCTCGGCTGGACGTCGTCTTGCCGCACGCTGGCTCGACCTGCGGGCCCTGTTCCACCGTCAGCGTCGGCGGCACTTCGAACGCAAGGCGAGGGCGACGGCCGAGGCCAACCAGTGCGCCGCCATGATGGCAGCGAAGGCGGGGCAGGCGTGACCCGACAGGAGCGTGAGCAAACGATGTTCGACGCCGAGTGTATGCGACTGCACATCCGCGGCCGCATGCAGCCCTGGCAGCGCCATGTGTTGGCCTCTCAGGCGCTCCGCAAAGGGCTCGATGACTCCGTAGTCTGGATGGAGCTGGTGGGCGATGGCGAAGCGTGACCCCAGCGCAGATCAGCGCTTCATCGACATGACGAACGCGAGCCGCCGCGTCGTGGCCCAATGCAAGATGCACAACTACGAGGCGTGCGCCGAGATTGCCGCGGGCTGCGAGACCGGCCCCGAAGCCGCGCGGCGCATCATTGCCGAGTTGCGGCGGACCCTCGGAGACGCGCCGAAAAAGGACGGAGAAAACGTTGCGCAACGTTAGGCAATCGGGCATGGTTCTACTCGTGGAACAGAAGAAGACGCCCCGCATCGCGGCGTGCCCTAAATGCAGCACGGTGCACAACGTGTATCCCGACTTCGACACTGGACCGGACGCCGAGCTTTGCGGCTCGTGCTGGCTTCGGGCCAACGCCGACGACTTGCCCGCTGAGGCGGTCGAGGCTGGCAGCGAGGCCGCCTACGAAGCCTGGGACATGGACATGCCCGCCGGTATCACGTCGCGGTTCGTCCGCGAGGCTGTGGAGGCTGCACGATGAGTGTCTGGAGCAAGATTGGGGCAGATGAATACGGCCGCGCCGTCTGGCGCCGAGGCCGCTGGGTTGTGGCACCATTCTACAATCGGATCCCGCTTGGCGATGACCGGTCGAAGCCCCGTCCGTCTGGTTATGAGATCGACGGCGGAGGCGATGCTGTCGCGTCGCGCCATTCCCTCAAGGCGGCGAAGGCCTACGTAGATGCAAAGGTGCGACCAGCATGAGCCACCTTCTCGCCGCAGTCGGCACGTTCCGCGCAGGCGTCATGGGCGACCTGTACCTCACCCCGGGCGTGCTCGGGGAGCACTGTGAAAACGTGGTGCTCGACGTCACTCTCAAGGACGGCCGCCAGGCGTTCGTTTCGGGCCGCGTCACCGTTTGGGAGAGCACGCGCAAGATCGCGGTCGACCTCTGCCACGAGCGATTCGGGCTCACTCGAGAGACGGTCTCTCAGATGCTGCAGAACGCGGTGCGTGACCGCCTCATCGGCTCCGACGTCGTGCGTAGTGCAGCGGCGCGCGAGTTCACGATCGTGGGGTACGCATGAGTCGCTTTGACACTTACGAGTGCGCCGAATGTGCTCAGCGCGCCTGGTTTTGGAGGGTCGACCGATGACCCACATAATCGGCAGACCCCCCGCACCCAAGGGCGGGGCGACGTTTGGAGAGGCCCGGCGCCACGACGTGTTCGATGCCTTGGATCCTGAAGACCCGGGCGACCCCGGCGACAGCGAGGCGTACGTCCGATGGGTGAAGTCTTCGGCAACGACGGCGTATCAACTGACGGCTCCGAAGGCTGGAGCGGGCATCCGGTTTTCGCCGGACTGGTCCATCGTCCCGCTCGACATCACCCCCCGCGACCCGGAGCCCGACCCTGCGGTGTGCACGAGCGATGGGCTCACGAAGGGGCAGTGGTACGAGGGGGCCGACGGGACGCTGACGCTTCGCGGCGATGTCGTCGACATGGACGTCAACGGCGAGTCCGACAACCACCTGCCCCCTGGTGACCCTGCCACGTTCCGCCGCGTCGCCGCCAGTGTGGTGGAGCACGGCGAGCTCGGGCACAACGAAGCCGGCATCGGCGTCTCCCCGTCCTACGGAGACCTTCACGACGTCAGCCTGGGCCATGGAAGCAGGCGCCTCCATCGTGAAGAGCTCGAAGAGCTGGTGTGTCGAGCGGTCGCGTATCTGGCTTGGCTCGACGCCCAGGAGCCCGCCTCCCCTGAGAGCGGCGAGCCGGAGAGTGCCGGCATGTGCTCGTGCGGGCCCGATAGCAAGTCGCACCCATCGTTCAAGCACGCGGAGTCGTGCCCGATGGCGAAGCCGGCGCCGGAGTGGCGCCTGCACAAGCATCTCCCGGGCTGGTACTCGACTTGCCGAAACGGCTACGTGGTTGGTCCGAAGCACGCGACGGAGGCCGACGCCATCGCATACACGCACACCGACGAGGCTCAGCGCGAATACGACGCCCAACAGGCGGGGAAGGGTGGCGAGTGATGGCTGGCACGTGTGAGGGCTGTGGTCGATACGTGGACAGTTGGGGCTGTTTCGATTGCTACCTGGATGACCTGGCGCCCGAGCCTCTCACCCACGCCGCCGCCGTCTCTGGATGCACGGGGACGGGGGAGGACTCGCAAGGAGAGGTGTGGCTCCACTCGGGCAGCGCTCTTGCCTGGTTCCTCTTCGTTGGTGACAGGTACACGGCATCTCAGTACGGCGAGCCCGAGGGCTGCACGGCCACCACCGCCGTACTCGAGGGGGTGGACCGATGAGCGACCAGCACGAGCGCCGTTGGCCCGGGGCTGACCGCGAGGCCATCTACGCCGGTCGAGCTCGGCACGACATCCCCGCCGGAGACTGGATGCTCTCCGACGCGCTGCTCGCACTCGTAGGCGCCCGCGAACATATGGTGCTCGGGCTCGGAGTGCACAGCGGCTATGCTGTCGTTGACAGGGCGATGCTGCGTGCCCAGGCTCGCGGCGAAGGCCCTCTCATCTACGGCTCAGGCCCGTGCTGGCAGATGTCGGTCGACTCCCCAGCGAACTGGGGGCACTGGGGCGCCCACGTGTTGCGCATGTGTGAAGTGCAACCTCCTATCCAAATGAACCGGTTCTACCCGCAGAACCTCATGACCTGGGTTTGCCGCAATGTCCCGGATCAGTACCTCCCGCCCAGCGTCCTCGCCTGGTGGAAGAGCCAGCAGGGGGAGGTGAGCGATGGGTAGTGCTCGACAAGATGCTGAGCATGCACTGGCCCACCCGACCAGCCCTCATGGAAGCGACGCCGTGTACTGCGAACTGGCGCGTGCCTACCTCGGCCTGCTGGGCAAGCATGAGGAGCGGTGCAGCCAGGTGTCGCGCTTGGCGGCCGAGACCGCCCTGCTCACCGCAGAGGTGGAGCGCCTGCAGTCGGGCGTCCGCGGGGCCGTGCATCGCCTGCGCCGCGGGATTGATGCTTGCGGGCTGGATGACAACGCCCGAAGCGCCGAGGTCTTCTGTGCCGCTGACATGCTCGCCGCACTGGCCCGAGAGGACGGTGCGTGATGCCTGACGCCTTTACGAAACGCCGTGGAGTCTGGATGCACAGCATCGGCTGTGACTGGGAGATGCGAGAGCGCGGTAGAGAGTGTTCGTGCGGGCTCATCGAGGCCTGGGAGGCGGAGCAAGCTCAGCTCCGCGCCATCTGGGTCGACGGCCCCGACAGTGAGGCGGCCCGGGCCTGTGAGTACAGGCTAAGCACCGAGCAGGGCCGAGCAGTGCACCGTGCCCTGGTCGCATCGGTGCAGGAAGACGACTTCGTCGGCATGAGCGAGCCGGACTACCGCGCCATGCCTGATGTGCTCGCGCGCCGACGGCTTCTCGCCGAGTGGAGCCGGGCCTACGCGAACCGGCATCGCGACGAGGGGTTCGAGCTGGACGACGACTTCACCGACTACGTGTTCCGGCACGCGTTCCGTCTCGCCCGCGAAGCCCGCACGCCCGACCCGGACCACATCCCAGCGGTGCGCCGGGTGGTGCGATGGGAGCCTGTCCATACGCAGTGGGGCGTGACCTCGCCGCCGGCCCTCGAGGCAGAGCAGGTGCGCTGGGCGTACATCAAGGCTGCGCTGGCTCTCATCGAGCGCGCAAACCTCCGTGCAGGAGACCGGTCGTCTCAGGTCCGACGGTACTTCTCCCATGGGCAGGGCCGCTGGGTTCCGAATGAGAGACACCCTCGCGTTCTCAAGCTTGCCGCCGCGCTCCGCCACCGGGACGAGGAAGCGGGGTACCGATGAGCCGCGACCCCCGAAAGGACCGCGCCCCCGCGACGTGCTGGGCTCATGCCCACGAGCGCACACACGCCGAGGTCGCATCGCGCGGAGTCAGCCACGGGCACCGCTACAGCATCGTGTGCACCGCCGACGATGGCGCGCGGCCCATCTGGCTGGCTGTCGTGAAAGGCATTGGGATGCCGCGTTTTGATGCCACGTGGCCGCTGGCTGCTGTCGAGCACGAGGTGCTGAGGTTCATTGCCGACGCGGTCGAGCCTCCGCCCGCTGGCGCCTGCTGACCACCACCCCAAGCCCCCACAACGCCCCACCCCGCTCCGGTTCTCCGGGCGGGGCTGAGGCCGTGTGACCCGAGAGAGACGCAGGCCGGTAGCGGCGCTGTTCGTGCGACACGACGGCGTCTATGTGGCCCTCCCAGGGCTCGACCCCTTGCTCGAGGGCGTCGACCCCTGGGGCATCGAGCGCGATGCCAGAAAGTACCGAGGGCCGCACCCCGTTGTCGCTCACCCACCGTGCGAACGATGGGGGCGGCTTTGGTGGTCGGACGGGTCGGGCAACCCGGGCCAGGATGCCGGCTGCTTCGCTGCCGCGCTCGGTGCGGTCCGCGATTTTGGCGGAGTGCTCGAGCATCCGGCTGGTTCGCTCGCCTGGGCGGCATTCGGTCTGCCCAAGCCACCGCGCGGGAAGTGGTCGGAGCCCGATGGGCATGGAGGCCGCTCCGTCCACGTCGAGCAGGGGCATTTTGGCCACCGTGCCCGAAAGGCGACATGGCTCTACGCTGTGTCGTCGGCCCCACTTCCGGCGCTTCCCGAGGAACCCAGCGACGCGAAGGCCTATCTCATGCAGCCGGGTCGGTGTTCGAAGGACAAGCCGCGCCCAACATGCCCCTGCGAGCGCTGCGAGAGGCTCTACGGTGCCGATTGGAAGGGCGCTCACAACAAAGGGGTTGAGCGACTCTCCCCCCGCGAGAACGAGACGACGCCGATCCCCTTCCGAAACCTGCTGCTCGAGATCGCGAGGGCGTCATGACCCGCCCCAAGCGCGACACCTGGCCCGACGGCACCCTAGAGGCCCTCGGTAACCCCGTGCTACCGTCCGACGCTGTGGGACAGCGAGCGAAGACACTACGCCTTCGGCGGATGGCCGCCGCTGAGGACTGGGGCGAGTGCAAAATCAACGCCCAGCAGCCAGATGGAAGTGCGTACGACATTGCCGGCATGGTGAATGCCTGGCTGGCGTACTTGGAGGCCAGCGGGGTGGTAGCCTCCAAGGCTGTGGGACAGCACGAAGACGACACCGGGCTCCGCACCGACGGCCGGCCAACCCCCGGGGAGCGAGCTCCCAAGCGCTCGGAGAAGGTTCGCTCCATGTTCGCCCCGGAGGACGTCGAGCGGCTTGACCAGTGGGCCGGTCAGCGCGGGGTCTCGAGGTCGACGGCTGTGGCGCTCATCGTGCGAGAGCGGCTGGCGAAGGACGGGTTTTGATGGAGTGTTTGACCACTGACGACGGCGAGTTGGCCGTGTGGCTCGACCGGCACCGCGGCATCTACCAACTGGTGCCGCAACTCGAGGACGGCTGCAAGGTTGTCTGGGCGCAAGGCCTCCGTGGCTCCACATGGCCCAACATGCATGGCTGGGGTGTTCCCGGAGCAGCGTCCGGCATCGCGCTCTAGCCCGCCTGCGCTGCAAGTCTCGCCATACGTCGCTTTGCGACCACGGCCCGCACCACCTGCTCTGCTGCCGTGGCCACGTTCCCCCCACGGGCCATGTCCACGAGGGCAGCGCACTCCGCCTCTGTCAGTCGGAGCGTGACCGCCCGTGTGTGCCCCCTGACCAGGCGCCGCCCGACCTTGACCGGGCTCGCCACGACAGGGCCGCCGCACTCTGGGCAGGGTTTCACGGAGCCCGGGTAGCGACTGGCGCCCCACCCGCACGCCTGACAGTCGTACATGATGCGACGGCGTCCGCGTAGGTGCTCGCCCTTCGGCATTGACACATATTGCATCAATCTGTGGTGTTGTGCTACGTATCGTGTCGATGGTGTTCGGGGAAGCGATCGAAGAGCTGAAACGTGGCGGCCGCGTGTGTCGTGCGGGGTGGAACGGGAAGGGCATGTGGCTGGAGCTGCAGCGCCCGGACGAGCACTCCAAGATGACTCTGCCCTACATCTACATGAAGACCGCGCAGGACGGCCTTGTGCCCTGGCTGGCGTCGCAGTCCGATATGCTGTCGGAGGACTGGGCCTACGCAAAGTGACTGCCCCGCGCCCCTTGGACGACGACCACCGCAAGCGTGCTCGGGAGATGGCGGAGGCCCAGGTGCCGGACTCCGTCATTCTCGAAGCGCTGCAGGCCGACGTCTACGAGGCGACCACCGACCCGCGCATGCGAGCCATGATGCTTGCTGGGCTGCAGGCGCTCGACCCTGCTGACGCGCTCGAACTCCGCAAGTTCCGGGGCCGCGGCCGCGCATGGATGCAACTCGCGCTCTACGCCTGCGCCATGGGCTACGCACTGAACGCCCGCAAGGAACGCTTCCGCCCCGAAGAGTGGCCCGAGGGCACCGACCCGGTCGAGGAGGGCTACCGCCGCATCGCCCCGGTCGAGGCCAGCGCGCTGCAGTACGTGTTTCGCAACCTCGTAGCCATCGACCCCAACGCGCTCACCGAAGACGCGCAGAAGGAAGCTCAGGCGATCCTGGACGGCGGCGAGGAACAGGCAGGCATGCTGCTGCTGCAGGTGGCTCGGACTGTGGGAGTGCCGCGGCCGGCCATCGACGCGATCGAGGAGTGGCTGGGGGTTGAGTCGTCCGATGCCGGGGAGGCGGTGCCGGCGTGAATCTTGCTTTGGTGGCCACGGCTGTCGGCATCACGGCGGGGCTTTCCCTCGGCTGGTGGCTCTCGCGACCCGTAGCGCTGTCTGCTACCGACCACGCGCAAATCTCGCGGGAGGTAGCTCAGGAGATGGCAGCTCTGGATGTCATGCTTGCCGAGCGCCGGGCCAAGCGGGATGGTGAATCCACCACGGAAATGCCCCCGAATCCCGGCGTGAGACCCGAAGACCCTCGACTATCCACCAAGGAGAGCGAGCGATGACCCCCGAGCAGATACGCCGTATCCTCGACCCCGAGCAGCGCCGCAAGGGGCACGAGGCGTGGAAGGCTGAGCAACGAGTGCGGGCGAGGGGCGTTCCGTACGTTTGTGAGGAGGGGCGCAAGCACCCTGCGGCGCCGCCCGCGGTAACGAGCGTGCCCACGGACCTCGGCGCCTTCTCGTACTCGCGGAAGGAGCTTGAGGCAGCCGCGCAGCAGCCCATGGTGCCGAGGGTCCCGTATTTCGCCGAGATGCAACTCGGATACAAGCCCCGCGCGTTTTGGGGCCAGCGTTCCGGCAAGGCCTCCGCATCGAAGAGCGCACTCCGTGTGCGGTGGGACGGGCAGTGGGACGACGCGGAGGCGGACCTGCGGGCGGCGCTGGGCGAACTCGTAGCGATCGACGTTGCCGCAAGCGCCTTCCGTGGGCACAGGCCCAAGGTCGTCGCCGTTCAGCGTTGCGAGGCCAGCGCAAGCCACCGCGTCACCCTGCGATCGTCGACCTGGCCCGGAGACCTCTCCAGCGCCACCGCATGCACGCAGAACCCCGACCCGACCATGGCCAGTCTGGACTGGATGCTGTGCCCCGCGTCCGACGAAGGCGAAGGCTGCTACGAGGCGGAGGCCCAAGTTTCTGACGAATGGGCTCTGGTTCGACTTCGCCGAACGCTGGGCGACGAGTGCCTGGCCGCGCTCCAGCCTAAGCTCGAAGTCCGCGACGCCGTCGCCACCATTACACGCAAAACCTTGCGCAAGGATGGTGGTGGGTGAGCGACCCTGCATCCGTCGACATCACGCCGGACGGCCGCGTTCACGTGCGAGGTGTCGACCCGCGCCGCGAAATGACGTTCGACTTCGGGATGCCGCGACGGACGGCGTTGGGCTTTGCTTGGCTCTTGGTGCGTGCCGTGTTTGCAAGCTGGAGGCGGTTTCGCTAGATGCTCCGCTCCGCCCTTACTAGTCTCTTCGCTCTCCGTCTGGCCACCAGCACGGTAGGCCCTGCTCCCCTCCCTGTGGAGCGGTACTGCGAGGGGCACGCGCTTCAAGAGGCGTTCTTGGCGGACGAGAGCCGGGTCCGGGTGCTCATCTGCGGCCGACGGACAGGCAAGACGGTGGTGTTGCGCGTCGAGGCTGTTCGGGCTGCGCTGGAGATGAAGGGCGAGCCGGACCTCTACGTCGTCTACATCACGAACACGCTGCCCAACGGCAAGCGGCAGTTCTGGAAACCGTTGAAGCGGATGCTGACCGACCTCGGCTACCGGTTCAAGGCGAACGATTCGGACTATACGCTGGAGCTCGAGGGCGCCGGCTCGATTCGCATGGCGTCAGCATCCGACGCAGCGCAGATCGAGCGCATCCGCGGCGACGGCTCCCCGCTAGTCATCATCGACGAGTGCGGCACGTACACCAGCACGCTCCTGCTCGCGCTGGTCACCGAATGCGCCGAGCCGATGACCCTCGATGTCGGCGGACGGCTCATCTTCGCGGGCACGCCTGGTCCAACGCTCAGCGGCTACTGGTACGAGAAAAGCGGCCCGGCAGCGAACGGTGCCGTCTACCGCGGGGACCTTCGAAGCAACCCGCACTTGATGCGAAAGATTCCGCCCGGCCCCGAACGCGAAGCGGCCATCGTGGCGTTCCTCGAGGACGTCCGAAAAGAGAACAACTGGGACGAGTCGCACCCGACCTACGTCCGGGAGTGGCTGGGACTGTGGGCGCAGGACGACGAGGCGCTGGTGTTCCCGCTCAACGCGAACAGCAACGACTACCCCGGCCAGGGCGAGCTCGGACAGGGGCCGTTCGGGCTGCCGTCGCACACTGAGACCGGCGTCCGTCTCTCGGTGTCGGACTGGAAAGTCGGTATCGGCGTCGACGTCGGCTACACGGCCAGCAACGCGTACGTGGTCGCCGCAACGCACCCAATGCTGCCGCGCTGGTACATCCTGCGGGCCTACAAAAAGGCGGAGCAGCTCATCCCCGAGATGGCGGGTGAGCTTCGAACGTTGCGCAACGATTACGCGATCGAGTACGCCGGGCAGAAGCGGCTGCCGTTCGTCGTCATCGACGCGGGCGGGATGGGCAAGATCCACGCATCGACGCTCGAGCGGCGGCTGGGCATCCCGGTCCGCCCCGCCGACAAGCGCGAGAAGGGCTCTCAGATCGCCCTGACGCGCGACGACCTGAAGAGCGGCCGCGGGCAGGTTGTCCGCCAGGACTCGTGGGGCGAGGACCCCTGCGAGCCGCTGGTGGACGAGTGGCACGTGCTCGTGTGGAACGACAAGCGCGACGGCATCGCCGACGACCAGGACGACCACTGCACCGACGCGGCGCTGTACGTCGTCCGCGAGCTCCGAGACTTCACCCGCAAGGAACCCCCAAGGACACCGAAGAAAGGCACCCCAGAATGGCACGCACTCGAAGAGGAAAAAGCAATCGCAGCGATGGAACGGCAGGCGGAGAGGGACGCGCAGAAGACCCGACGCCGGCGGGGAAGCCGGAGGGTGGCGTGAAGCCGGACGCGGAAGCCGAGGAGGCTGCAGAGCGGGTCGCGGAGGCCAAAGCAAGCCCGGTGGTCAAGCCGACGCGACGCAAGGCCAAAGCGAAGCCGAAGCCGAAGCCGAAGCGCGCCGAGTTGCAGGTCGCACACATCCATCTCGATGCACCGGAGGGCATGCGCCCAGGCCCGATGGCGGCGCTGGCTCGCGACCTCAACCGTGTGTTCCGCGACCACTCCGCGCGAGGTCGGTGGGTGGTCACGTTCGACCGCGAGCGGGTGAGCCCGCAGAACCGGGGCAAGGCGAAGTGAGCGAGTGGAACTCTGCCGCGGCCGTCGCTGCGCTCGATCGGCTGGCCGGAACAGCGCGCGAGGTTCTTTCACTGAACGTGTTTGGGGACACGCAAGACGTGCGAAAGCGGCTGGAAGCGTTCGAGTCCGACCTGCGCCGTTCGTTGCGGCTGGCCGCGCAGGAGGTGACGCGTCTCGAAGGCGTGGTGAGGACGCAACGCGATAGCCAGGACATCAAACGCTGTGAGCGCAACTTGGCCAGGACGATCGGGGAGTTGGGCGAAGCGCAAGAGGTCATAGCCAGCCTTACCGAGGAGCGAGACCGCCTCAGCAAGGCTCTGTATGAGACGCAGGACTATCTGGATGGCCCAGTGCTTCGCATCATCGCCGACCGCCTGAGCAAGCTGCGAAAGCGCGGCCTGTGGCACCTCGAAGGGATGATGGCATGAGCGCCGCCCTCGACCTTCGCGAGCACTTCGCGATCCGCCCGGCCACCGACGCCGAGCTTGCCCTCGTCCGCTCGAGCTGGCGCCACCAGATGCGCCCGCGCTTCGGGGACACCGAGCCGATGGGCGCAGGCCGCCGCGGGCACCCGTGGGGGTCGGACCGCTACGTCAGCCAGGGGACGCTGAAAGCGATGTTCTCCCGGCACATCGACGAGCACGCGACGACGGGCACGGTGCTGGTAGGGGCGCAGGCTGGCGAGGCGCTGGGCTGGATTGCCCGCACGGCAACGCCCGCGTTCTGCGTCGTGCACTTCGTCTACGTCTTGGAGGCTGGTCGCCGCGCTGGCTTGGGAGCTGCGCTGCTCCGGTACGTCCGACAGGAGGCCCGAACCGAGGGTGTTGATGTGCACCCGGGGTGCATGACCGCCGCAGGCTTGGGTCTGTGGGAGAGCGAGAAGAGTCAGTGAGCGACCCGCTGCCATTGGGACTGACCGCCGCGGGCTCTTTCGAAGCCAACCCGACCGACAAGGAGATCGCCGCTGCAACGGCTGACCTAGTGGAGCACCCGCCCATCGGCGTCACAGGACGCTGGAGCCGTGTCGAAGGCAACTGGGGGGCCGCGTCCTACCAGTGCAACGGCGTCCCGCTGCCCGAATCGGCGAGCGAGGCGTTGGTCGCGTTCCCCGACGGATCCATGTCGCCGGCTGAAATCGTCTGGCGCAACGAAAGGCGGCAGATGGCCGACCACGGACATCACTACGAGATCTGCATTCGCGTCCCCATGGTTCGCTGGAGGGCGAGAGGCGTCGTGATCGAGACAGAGTTGAGCACCTTCCCGAAAGTTGAAGTGGTGAGATGAGCATGGACAAACCCGACCGCCGCTGGTGGCAGCACAAAGACGACAAGCGATGCCACGACGGCCTGTGGAAGGCCTACGAGCACGCGCGCTCCCACGACAAGCACCGGCCCGACCGCTACCGGACCCTGCGGAACTACTACGCCGAAGGCGTCATCCTGCACGAAGTCGGCTCGGAGACGACCGGCAAGATTCAGGTGTCGCGGCACAACCTGCTGGCGTCCGTCTGCGACACGGCGGCGACGAAGGTTCTCGACCACCGGCCAGACCCCAAGGTGTTGACCTCGGGCGGTTCGACCAAGCTGCAGCGCCAGGCGAAGGACCTCAGCAAGTGGACCTCTGCCGCATGCACCAAGGAGGGCATGTATCAGGTGGTGGAGACGGCGGGCCGGGAGTCGATTCTGAACGGGACCGGAGCCTACCGCACGTTCGAGCGCAACGGCCGACCCGCGTACGAGGTCGTCTACTGCGACCACGTCTTTGTGGACCCGCTGGAGGCCTACAACGACGCGGTGATGACGTACTACTGGGAGCGCCACGTCGATCGCGAAGTGCTGCTCGGCATGTTCCCGAAGGCGGCGAAGGCAATCAACAAAACGAGTGGGGTCGTGCACACCGACTCGACGGGCAGCGACCACCTGCCCGCCACGCTCGCAGGGACGTCGGACATGGTGCTCGTGGTGCAGGCCTACCGGGTCGCGACCAGCGACGACGAGGCCGACGCAGGGCGTCTGTGCATTGCCACCGAGCAGGGGCTGCTGCACAGCGAGGCCTATGAGTCGGAGGCCGCTCCGTTTGAGTTCATTCGGTGGCGAAAGCGGCCGCGCTCGTTCTGGGGCATCGGCATCGGCGAAATGCTGGCCGGGATCCAGCATCAGATCGACACGCACACCGAGACCATCGACGAAACGCTGGATTCGCTGCCGCCGTCGGTGTGGTTCCCGACGGGCTCCGTGAAGCGGGCGCAGATCGACGACGGCATCGCCCGCTTGTTCGAGTACGACGGGCAGGTCCCGCCGACGATGTTTGCCCCGGGCGCCGCAGCGCTCCAGGGGCACAACGACCGCGAACGCTATCTGACCGAGCTCGTCTACCAACTCGCGGGCGTTTCCAGCATGGAGGCCGGGGCGCAGAAGCCCGCCGGGCTCAACAGCGGTCGTGCACAACTGGTGCACCAGGACATCAAGAGCACCCGGCTGCGAGACCAGATCCAGAACGTGCAGGACGCCTACGTTGGCGGGTTCGAGCGCACGATCATGGTGGCTGACCGCATCGTCGAAGGGCAGCGGGACAAGGACAAGCGGGGCAGGTCGCGCCTCCGTTACCTCGCGGGCAAGGGGAAAGACCTCGCCGAGCTCGCATACTCCGACCTTCGCCTGCGAGACACGCTGTACCGGGTGACCACGGCGCCGATCTCCAAGCTGCCCGACTCGCCGCAAGGACGGCTCGAGGCCGTGAACGAGATGGCGCAGATGGGCGTGCCTCAGGACGCTGTCATTCGCCTGCTCGACATGCCCGATCTCGACGCGTACTACGACGAGAACTACTCGGAGCAGGACCACGCGCGCTTTCTCGTGGAGGAGGCGCTTTCCGGCAAGTCCGTTGCCGAGTACCTCTACCCCGACGCCGACCTCGCCACCGTGATGCGGTTCGGGCGGCAGATGATGGCTCGCGGAATGCTCCAGTCCCGCGCGGAGTCAGCGGAGGACGCGTTCGCAAGCCTGGAACACCTGCGGGAGCTGCTGGCCGCCTGCGCCGCGCTGCAGAAACAGAACGCCGAAGCCCTGGCGCCACCCATGCCAGCGGCCAACGCCGCCCCACCGATGCCCGCGCCGGGCATGCCTGCTCCACCCATGCCGCCGGGTCCAATGCCTGGCCCGATGCCCGAGGGATGACCCATGGACACCGACACGACCGACATCGACCTTTCCGAACTCACATCCGACTTCGCTCCCTCCGACGGCACCGAGGCCGCTGGCGAGAGCGGTGGGGCGCAAGAGACGGGCACCACGGGGGAGGGTGCAGGCTCTACCGGCACCGAGGTACAAAACGTTGCGCAAGGTTCGGGTGACAACGGGCAGCAAGCCGAAGCCCCGCTCGACCTCGCCCGGCTCCAGGCGCTTGCCGAGAAGCGCCGCGCGGAGCGACCCGCAGCGAAGCAGGAACCGGAGGAGCGGAGCTCCGCGGAACCGCTGACGGCGGAGGCGATCGCCAAGGCTGTGCGCGAGGGCGACTCGTACCGCGACCAGTTGCGGAAGGCTTTGCAAAATGCCGACCTTGAAGCACTCGCCAGGCTTGCGACCGACGACCCAAGCAAGGTAGACCCCGCCAGTCTCTATGAGCGATTCACGCGCGCGGCGCTCGACCCGGACGGCGCGCAAGCGAGCGCCAAGATTGCGAAACTCGAGGCCGAGCTGGCGGAGCTACGCGGTCAAAAGCTGCCCGATGACGTGCTCACGACCTCGAAGTACGAGGAGATGCAGCAGCAAGCGCAGTATGCGAAGGCCAAGGCCGACTCCGAGCAGGCGTTTCGCGACTTGGTGTCAGGGGACGCCGACGCGCACCCCATTCTGTCCAAGATTGACAGCAAGCTCGCGATGGATTACGCATACCATGCGCAAGGTTTGCTAGAGGCTCACGCCAAAGAGACCGGAAGCGCATTCACCCTCCAAGACGTCTCCCGCATTGCCGAGGAGATTGCAAGCTCCAGTCTTGGGGGGCTCGTAGGCCAAAACCGAGGGCCGGCCTCCGAAACTGAGGGGGGCTCCGACATCACGAAAGCCGCGAGTGCGGCAACCGCCGGCAAAACTGAGGTCAGCGGAGAAATCGACAACCGAGCCGCCAGCACGACCAGTGCGACGATGCCGGACCCCGACGATGAGGAAGCCTGGGAGCGCAGGCTTGACGCAATCGCCGCGGGATCCAGAGCCCAGTAGGGACCGCTAGTCGAGGTCGTAATCACGGCACCAGTCCGAACAGGATAGGTGCGTCCGCTGGGCGGCTGGAGATTCTCCAGTGACCGCAACGACTACGACCGCCGTCGACATCCTCAAAGAAAACTACACCGGAACCCGCCTCGAATACCTGACCTACAAGACCCGCCCGTTCTGGGGCATGGTCAAAAAGCGTTCGGACTTCGGGGGCAAGTACAAGCCGATCCCGGTGATGATCGCCAACCCGCTCGGCGGGTCCGCGGACTTCACCAACGCCAACACGAACACCGGTGGCGCGAACTACGAGGCATTCGACCTCACTCGCGCGCGTCAGTACCAGAAGTTCACGATCGACACCGAAGCCCTCATGGCCTCGGAGGGCGACGCCAACGCGTTCAAGTCCTTGGTCGTGACCGAAGCCCAGGGGGCGCTGAACGAGATTTCCGAGACCATCTCTCGGCGTCTGTTCGGCAACACCAGCGGTTCCGTCGGCGTCATCGACTCTGGCCAGGGCACCGCCACGCTGACGCTGACGAACCTGTCCGATATCGTCAACTTTCAGGTCGGAGACATTCTCGTCGCGGGCCTGTCTGCTGACGGTTCGGACGTCACCGCGAACAGTGTCACGCTGACCGCAGTCGACCGGGACGCCGGCACTATCACGGCCGCGGCCAACTTTCACGCCGACTTCGACGATGGCGACACGCTGTTCAAGATCGGCGATGCGACCAACGGGTTTGCTGGCCTGGCGGCGTGGCTTCCGAGCTCGGCGCCTTCGGGTGGTGACTCGTTCTTCGGCGTCGATCGGAGCGTAGACCCCACGCGCCTTGCAGGCATCCGCTACACGGCGACCGTCGCTGCGGACACGGACATCGCGGGGGCGCTGATCAACGCATCGGGCCGAATCATGACGCAGGGCGGCAACACCGACTGCATCCTGATGAACCCGCTCAACATGACGACCCTCATCAACGAGGGCACCGCGAAGGTGAGCCTGGACAAGCACGTGCCCATGAAGGGCTACGAAAAGCTGCCGGCGCACCTCGGGTTCACGAGCGTTGTGATGTCGACGGCATCGGGCACCGCCAAGGTGGTGGCCGACAAGCACTGTCCGCTGGGCGTGGCCTACATGCTCCAGAGCGATACGTGGTGCTTCCACTCGCTGGGGAAGGCTCCGTTCATGTTCAACAAAGACGGGAAGCTCTACGACCGGGAAGACAACGCCGACAGCATCTCGGCTCGCTACCAGGTCTACGGCAACCTCGCTTGCTCGGCGCCGGGCTGGAACGCACGCGTCGACATCACCGCCGTCGACTAGGGCTGACCGATGCCTCGCACGCGCACACTGCTACAGCTCCGCACGGAGGCCCGTCAGTACGCTGACGCGGAGAACTCTGCGCACGTCTCCGACGACGAGGTCACGCGCCTGGTCAACCAGGGGCTGGCGGAGCTGTGGCATGTGCTCGTGCAATCGGACATCGATCGGCACCTCTCCGACACGGAGATCGCGACCACGGCCGGCACCTACGAGTACGCGGTGCCGGCCGACTTTGCTTCCGCTCGGACGCTCGAGAAGCGCGAGGGCACGGGGTCGGAGCGGACGTATCGCCTCGACACCTACAACATCTCAGACGGCCACAGCGCAGAGCGGCACTCGGTGCTGCACGGACGCGGCCTGCGGTGGACCATCGTCCGCCAGGGAACCGACGGCACCGCGACGCGCCTGCGGTTCAACGCCGACCCTGGCGGCGGGTTCTTTCGGCTCTGGTACATCGCCGCCCCTGAGGTTCTGGACGACGACGCGGACGCGTGGGACGGTGTGGCGGGATGGGAAGAGTGGGCAGTCCTGTGGGCTGCTGAGCAGATTCTGAACAAGGAAGAGTCTGACCCGTCGCCGCTCATGGCTCGGCGGGCTGACCTGACGCAGCGCATCCGCAGCATCGCCGGGACCCGCATCGCCGGCTCTGCGCCGAGCGTGGCCCGGGTGCGCACGCGTCGACGGGGGTTCTGGCTGTGAGCCTCTCCAAGCTGCAGAACGCCGCGTTTCGGCCGGGCCGTGGCGGGCTGTCCGATGCGGAGCGCCAACTCCAGGCGGAGAGCATCGACCGCGACCAGGTGATGCGGGCGGCCATCTTGGAGCTCGCCGCGTCGGCCGGGGTGGCCATCGAGGGCGGGTCGTCGTCGGGATCGAGCTCAGGCGGGGCGCGAGTCGTCGCGTTCTCGTCGTTCTGCGAGCGCTCGAGCGGGACCGGGTTTTACGTGCCCTGGGGGACCCAACAGGAGGCCACCGTAGGCGGCTTGGATGAAGAGTGCCTACTGTTTCCGCCGTTCGCCTCGTGCCGCATCACGACGGTTCAGGTGATGTTCGAGAGCGCGGGCGGGGCTACGGACGTGGGCGTTCGCGACGACGCGGAGGTCGACGAGCAGGTGGAGAACGCCGGGACGATTGGCGCGGGCGACCTCGTGTCCGTGACGCTCAACTGGGATTGGACCGACGGGGAGCCGAAGTGCATCTACATCAACCCGACCACTGACCCAGACTCGGTGCGAGTGCAGGTGTACGTGGAGGAGGTGGCGTCGTGAGGGGGCTACAGCTCGCAGACCGCCACGAAAACGCCGTCGGGTCCGTTCAGGTCGGCAGGGCGCGTCACGGGTCCGTCTTCGTACAGGTTGGGCCACTCCCCCCTGACGTTCGGGCACTCCTTCGCGAAGCCCCAGATGGTGCCAGCGCACGTGTAGCCGAAGCGCCCGCAGAAGTCGTCGCACGTTCCTTGGTCCCACTTTGGCGGGTCGACAGCTTGAGTGCTCCCCGAGTTCGGGTTGAGGTAGCAGGGGGAGAACGCGTGCGTCGTGCGGTCGTCGATCTCCTCCGTGAAGTCGGCGCACGTGCACTCAGTGTTATCCGCGGCCGTGGCCTCGTTGCAGCCCAACTCAAGGTCGGGGAAGTCGGGGCTGAGCGCCTCGACGCACGCGGATGCGCCGCAGGCCGCCACACACGTCTCGCCCTGCGTGGAGACCATTCGGACGTCCGCAAGGATATTCCCCGGCCACTCCTCGATATCGTTCCCCCCGCTCGAGCTCTCCCCGTCTTCGTCGGTGTCCACGGCAGCGCCCGTCGACGCCTCGCCGCTCGTTCCGGCGATCTCATCTTCGGCGGGCCCCGCATCGGAGCAGCCAGCGGTGAGAAGCAAGGTCAGGGCGATCGCGATGTTGCGCATGTCCCCCACAGGGTAGGCGTGGCGCAACGTTGCGCAAGTGCGCACGCGTTCAGGAGGGCCGCATAATGCCGCTACCCGGCGAAAACGTGGAGATCGTGCTCCAGGGTCTCGACCAGAAGACCTCAGCGAAGCTGACGGCCCCGGGGAAGGTTGAGCGCGCACGCAACGTGCAGTTCGACAAAGCCGGCCAGCTCGACAAGCGCGACGGCTATCTGATGCTGGAGAGCGCTCAGGCCGACGGGATGGCGATGCCCGCCCACCAGGCCCGCCTGGCCCAACTCGGCGATGAGCTGCTCATGCTCTCGCCGGTCTACGCGTTCGCGATGCACGACCCCGGCGAAGGGCTGCAGGGCTCCACGCGCGCGATGAAGCGGCGCGGGCTCATCAGCAGCGGATCGATCTCAGCTTCGACCGTTGTGGTCGGCACCGACGCGGAGGAGGACTGATGTCCAACGCCGATTTCCCGTTTGCGGCAGTCGAGCAGGGCGATGTGGCCCTGCTCGAAACAGGCGGCGTCGCGTACCGGTGCAACGTCTGGCAGCGCATGGCGCAAGTCATCGAGTCGGGGAACGAGCGATATCGAGGGATCGAGGTTCACGCCGCCGTCTACACGATCGGCGCGCATGGCCAGGAGGTGCTGATCGATCGGTACGTCGTACGCACCCCCGGATCTGGAGACTACGTCGACAGTCCCAAGATCGTCGCGATGGGGACCACGTTCCATGTGCACTGGATTGAGTACGACCCCACCGACGCAGATGGGCTTGAAGTCCCTCAAAACCGAACACTCCACCGGTCTACCTACGACGTGACCGACTCCACGTACGCGTGGGACTACCGCGGCAGCATCGCAACCGGCTATCAGCAGCTCTACGACATCCATACGATGGACTCGTCGGAGAACTACGTTCTTGCGCATGCGACTGACGACACGACAATCGCCGTCTACCGCGTGAACGGGGACACGTGGGTGGACAACGAGTGGAACATTTCGCAGGGCGGCCTCACGGTCGACCAGAACGTGCTTGCTGTCGTTGCCGACCGAAGCTCGCCGCTCGTGCTGTGGCAGTCCAGCGGAGCGCTCTACGGCCTTTCTCGCGCCTGGGCTGATGGCACGGCCGAGGAAGCCGCCACGCAGCTCGTTGCAAGCCCAGGGGGCGATATCGTCGCTGTTGGAGGAACCCGTGTCGGAGACGGGGACGACGGAGAGGTGTTCGTGGTTTACGAATACCAGGACGATACGTCGTCGTCGGGTCGGACTCTGCCCACGATTACGCACTTCAACATCGACGCGGCAGCCCTTGCCGCGCCAGCTCGGACCGTAACGACACCCAACATATCGCTTGAGTCCAAGCCATGGACATACGTTTCGCAGCGGAACGCGGCGTTGCCGTCAGCCAGTACCCCGGGGTTCTTCTTTGCCGTTGGGTATATCAACTGCAACACGGGCAACGACTGGCTCCAGTCCTCCCACTACATCGTGCGCGCGGCCGAGAGCGGGGCGGAGCCGGCTGTTGATGGGGATGGACGGCCGATTCCTGTCGCCACGCTGAACTACGGAATCGCCCACTCTGCGATGCATGGAAAGTTTCCGGTTCCAGCGGCTGGCACTGGTGTGACGTCGATTGGCCCCGCTAACACGAAGCGACGGAACCACATCCCCGGCGCGGCACCGGCTCCGTCGTATGGGCCGATGCAGAAGACGTACACCACCGTCCTGCCGAAGTGGACGCGAACGGATTCGTCATCGCTGGTCGCTGGAGCCGAGCTCCGGTCGACGACGTTTCACCATGATGACCCCTGGGCGTTCCCGTACGACTCCACGGACGCAGCGCTCCCGACGGAGCCCTACGCGTCCGTCAGCGTGCCGATGCTCGAGCACGTACCGGCGGGCGAGGGACTGTTCCTCGGAGGAGGTACGCCACAGATGTACGACGGCCACCGGTTTGTCGAGTGCGGTTTCCCGTGGCGGCCGGAGCTGCTGCGAGTCGTCGAGAACAACGATCCCGGCGGCGCCCTTGGCTCGCTCACCGCTGGCACGTACACATACGCCGTTGTCGCCGAGTGGCGAGACGCCAAAGGACAAACGCACCGCGCCATCTCCGACCCCGTGTCGGGCGCTAACAGCAACGGGTATCGCCTCGACCTCGATATCCGCTGCATCAACCTGTCGATGAAGGACAATACGGCGCTTGGCTCCGAGACTTCGCCGCCGATCAAGTTCGATGTCTACCGCACCGAGAGTGGGGGGACGACGTTCTACCCGCTCTACCGCGGGGCAACGCTGAACGCTACAGACCTGCTCGATGTTCCGCTCAACGACCCGACGACCGCTGTCATCTCCATCTCCGACGAGTTGGAGGACGGTGCGGGCGGACACGTGTTCCCGCTTGCGACCCGCACGCCGCTCCCCTACACGTTCACGTCGGGCGTGTGGAACCCGCTTCTGCCCGAGAATCCGCCGGCCATGACCGCGGTTGCCCGCTGGCAAAATCGCGTCTGGGGCGTGGCCGCCGAGGACCCCGCAAGCATCTGGTACTCGCAGGAGATTCTCCCGGAGATCGGCGGCGAGCGGTACAGCGTGCCTGAGTTCTCCCCAACGCTGCGCTACCGCATCGACGGCATCGGCCGGGTGGTCGCGATGCAGGAGATGGATAGCGCGCTCATCATCTTCACGCGCGACGCGATCTACAGCCTGACAGGGCATGCTGCCGACTCGACCGGGTCTGGCTCCACGCTGGAGCTCACGACGCTGCAGAAACACACGGGGTGCATCGAGCCGCGCTCAGTCGCCAGTGCGACCGACGGCCTCTACTTCCAGAGCCGGCGCGGCTTCTACCACCTCAGCCGGCAGAACACGCTCAGCTACGTCGGCGCTCCGGTTGAGGACGCGCTGCGAGCCGCGGGCAACGTCCGCGCCGTCACGGTGCATGAGGACTCCCATCAGGTCCGGCTGTTGTGCAACGACGGCGCCTATGACTCTCCGCAGGTGCTGGTCTACGACTGGCTGATGAAGTTCTGGGCGCAGTGGCCCTTGCCAGCCGCCGACACGACCGCGGGTCGCTCGAGCGCCGTCGATGCACTCGTGTGGCGCGGCCACGTCGGGGAACACGCGCACGTCGTCTCGCAGACGACGGGGCTGTTCATCCAGAAGTCGAGCACGTCCGCCAGCCGCTACGCCGACGAGTCGGGCGCGGCGACCACGGTCGCGATTCCCGTCGACGTCCGCACGGGGTGGATCCACCTCGCGGGCCTGGCCGGGTTCAAGCGGGTTCGCAAGATCGGCCTGCACCTCACGAAGGCGGCGGCGGCTCCGTTCACAGTGCAGATCGAGTACGACCTCGATGGGCAGCAAACGGACCTCGCGAACATCCAGACGGAGACGTTCACGAGCACCGACACCGCGTACTTCGAGATCCGAACGTCGATCCAGAAGTGCATCAGCATCCGAATCCGCATTTTCGAAGGCACGGACGCACCCACGGGTGCCCAACTGACATCGAGCACGCTCAACCTGCACGCGATCACGCTGGTCGTCGCGCGCAAGCCCGGCCTTGGCCGGGTGTCCCCGACCAGCCAGAGGACGTGACGCAATGCTTGGACAGAACTACGGAGCCTTTGGGCTCGGGACCGACTCACAGGGCCGACGCGTCGGCGCCGATCCTCGATACAACGCGCAGGCCCTGGGGCTCGGCGCGGGCCAGCAGCTCGAAGCTGCCCAGCTCGACTACGCGAACGCCCAGCAAGCCCAGCAAGGCGCGCTTGGGATGTACCAGCAGATGGCCATGGGCCAGGGCCCTAGCGCGGCGGGTTCGATGCTCCAGCAGGGGCACGAGCGCGCGCAGGCCAACGCGGCCGCGCTCGCTCACCAGACGCGTGGCGGGAGCGTGGCGGGTGCCAGCCGAGACGCACTGGCGGCTCAGCACGCCGGCGCAGCGCAGGCCAACCACGCCGCGATGCAGCAGGCCGCCATGGAGCAGCAGGCCGCGATGCAAGGCTACGCGGGCCTCGGGATGCAGATGGGCGGCCAGGCCCAGCAGCAGCAGCAGATGCAGATGGCCCAGCAGCAAGGGCTTCTCGGGATGCAGTTCGGCGACGACGCGCACCGCCGTGAGATGGACCTTGAGGGCCGGAAGTACAAGACGGGCCGCAACATGGGCTGGACGCAGTACGGCACGAACACCGCCGGGTCGATCCTTGGCGGTCTCTTCGGGGGAGGCTGAACGGTGGGCGGTCTCTATGACAGCAACAAGCCGCCGAAGACCGTCCGCGACGCGGCGGTGGCTCGCAGCAAGAAAGCGGCCGAAAAGCTGCGCGAGCGTCAGAGGCTGAGCGAGACGGCGAAGTCAGCGGGGCTGTCCAACATCGCGGCCAGCACTGCCCCCGGACCCGAGGAGGCGGCGAACCCTCGCGGGCTCGCGGGCGCGTTCTTCGGTCGTGTCGACGCAGCAGCAGCACCCCAGCCCGAAGGCGGCCCGGCGCTGTCCGGGGAGATGGCGCCGACGGAGCAGCCACGAGACCCCTACCAGGACGTCAGCACCGGCGCGATGGGTTACGGAGGCGCGCTAGAGCATGCGAAGGACGTAGGGGACTCGTGGAGCACTGTCACCACAAAGCGGCGCAACGCGATGCACGACCCCGCCGTGCGGATGGCGGGGGAGACCATGGAGAACACCGTCGCCCGCGCCGACGCGCAGGAGGACGCGTTCCGAACGGAGGCGGCCATGGCTCGCGACGCCGCGGCGCTCGCCGACGAGGCGCACCAGATCCAAGCGCAGACGGCCGCCCGTCAACAGTTCATGGCCTCGCAGGAGGCTCGGAGACGCGACGAGATCGACCATGACCTGAACGGCTACCGACAGGCCATCGACACCGCGAGCGCCGAGTTTCAGAAGGTCGACAAGTACGACCCCGGCAAGGCATGGGCGGACAAAAGCGCCGGTCAGAAGATCCGCATTTCGCTTGCTGCCATCGGCGCTGGCCTGCGCGGCGGCGACCCGCAGCAGGTTTTCAACGACGTCATGCAGCGCGAGCTTGCGGCACACCGGCAGATGCGCTCCGACGCCGGGGCGGCGCTCGACGAGTCGCGAAAGGACATGTCCAACGCGCTGACGGAGCGGGACACCTACCTCGCTATGGCGAAGGATGAGCGACTGGCCGAAGCGATGCTCGAAGCCTCTACGGCAAAGAAAATCCAGGCCAAGGTCGACGCCAAGATGGCCGAGTATGGCCCGCAGATGGTGAACGACAAGATGCGGGAGGCGCAGGCCGTCGCCGCCCAGATGGTCACCGATACGCAGTATCGCATGGAGCAGCTCGTTCAGTCGCAGCCCAAATACTTCGTCTCGCATCGTCGCGTCTCCTCGATGACCCCGGAGGAGCGCCAGATCCGAATGAAGATGGCGGGTCAGATGATCGACACCGCAGGAGAGGCGCAGAAGCAGGGGCTCACCGCACAGACGGCGCGCGCAAAGGCGACGGCAGCGGACGAGCACGGTCTCACTGAACGCGACTGGCGGCAGATTGAGAAGTACGGCAGCGACACGGAGACCGGGAAGCTTGAGGGCATCATTCGGCAGATCGACACGATCACCGCCCCCGAGGACATCAAGGGCGTCGACTCCGTCACGAAAAAGTGGGTCGGCGACGAGCCCCGCGACCTCAACCAGAAGATGCGTCTTCTCGAGGAGGCGATCGGACGCGCGCAGTCCGGCGGCGCCATCACGGAGGAAGAAGGTGAGCGCTTCAGAGACATGTTGGAGTCCGGCGTCGCATGGGGCGGCGGGGAGTCTCGCCTGCGCTCCAACCTTGCGGAGGTGCGCAGCATGATGAACTCCCGTCTCGAGACGAAGCGTCGAAGCCTCTCACCGGCAGCGCAGCGGTACATCACCCGCGGAGAGGCAACCGAGTACACAAGCGAGCGTCATAGCGCCGGCTACGGCCGCAAACGCGTGCAGGCAGCCGACGGCTCGATCACGACTAACCGATCGGAGTTCGAATAGTGGCAGCCCCCTCCGCAGGCGTGCCGGTCTATGACCCGGCGACGCGCAAGCTGACGTATCAGACCCCGGAGGAGGCTGCGCCGCAGGTCCGCTCGGGTCGGGTGCAGGTGCCTGCGGGGAAGGTCTCGATCGTCCGCGACAACGAGGTACGGGAGATCGACCCGTCCAAGCTCGGCGAGGCGGAGTCGTTCGGGTGGGCGCTGGTCGACGACGAGGGCGTCCGCGCAGCTCGGCTTCGGGCCGAGGAGGACACGTTCCTTGGAGCCGCTCGGGGCACCGCAGAGGCGGCGGCTTCGGGGCTGACGTTTGGTCTGTCCGACCTGGCTGCAGTCGAGCTTGGCGCGGACCCTGAGCGCATGCGAGCCCGGGCGGATGCCGCTGGCGATGTTGGCGAGTCTGCTCGCCTTGCTGGCGAGGTGCTTCCCGTCCTTCTGTCCGGCGGCACCGCGGCCGGGGTCAAAGCCGGCGCCAAGGGGGCTGCGATGGGCCTGGGGCGTCGCACGATTGCCAAGGCCGGCGTGCTGCCGCGCGCAGTCGAGGCCGCAGGCGCGCTTGCTGAGACGGGCGCGACCCGCATTCTGGGTGAGGGCATCGCCGGGCGCGCCACGGGAGCAGCGGTTCGAGGCGCGGTCGAAGGCGCGGCGTCAGGTGTCGGGCAAGAGATTCACGAGTCGGCGCTGGGCGGTCGTGACATCACAACGGAACGCATGCTGGCAGCCACCCAGATGGGCGGACTTTTCGGGGCGGGGGCTTCGGCGGCGTTCCCGCTCACCGGCGCGCTCCTGAAGCGCGGCACGAAGGCCCCCCGAGAGGCCATGGCCAACGTGCTCGGCAAGGCCACCAAGAGCGACCCTGCCAACGTGCTGGGCGTCGCCGACATGATGGGCACGGCCGTGCAGGGCAAGCCCCTGTCGCCGAGCCGCAAGATCCTCTCCGAGATGGGCAAGGGCAAGGATGCCCGGAAGCTTGTGAACGAGGTCGCCCACGACCTGGACGGCGTGACGCAGAAGAGCGCCGGCGTCGCGAAGCAGGCCACCCACGACTTTGCCGAGCGCATGCGCGGCGTCGTGCAGAAAAGCGAGGCCGACCGCGTGGAGAACATGCGGCGACTGTTCGAGGCTGCCGACGACGAGGTAGTCCCCGACCGCGTGCTGCGGGAGCTCGACTCCCTGACGGGCCGGCTCGATCGCGACGGGTTCAGCCTGGTGCGCGACTACGGCCCGGGCGAGATTTCGAAGCGCCACCTGGACACGTTCCAAGGCGAACTCGATCGCGCCTTCGACGACATCACCCGTAAGGGCATGAACGCCGCCGACGCGCACACCCGCCTGCTCGGAGTGAAGCGACGCGCCCGCGAGCTCGCCCGGGACGTGGGCCGCATGGATTCCAAGGCGCAGCAGACCAGCAAGGTGCTGCGCAATCTCGAGATGCAGATCGGCGACGCCCTTGGCTCGCCCGAGATGGGCAAGGCCGCCGGCGCGTGGAAAGAGATGGCGAAGGCCGACGCGCTTGCGCTCCAGTCCAGCGACGCGCTGTTCAAGACCGACCGCATCACAGGGGCTCGCAAGGGCAAAAATCTCCTTGGCCGGGTCCTGAACGGCGAGGCGACCGACGCGGAGATTCTGACGTTCACCAAGCGCGTCGGAAACCCGAAGTACGCCGACCAGGCCGAACTCGCAGACGACTACTTCCGCCGGCAGATCGAGGCCGCCGAGCTTCGCGCGAAGCACTCTGCTGACGGCGCCCTGACGAAGGAAGTTGCCGAGCTTCGCAAGGGCTACGGCGAGTTCCAGCGCACGATGAAGCAGCAGGCCAAGGTGGCCGACATCGCCGACGCGTTCCGATCGGCGGGCAAAGGCTCGCTTCCGGGCGTCCTGTCCGTGTTCGGTCCGTCCGGCGCAACCGTGGCCGGTGCCCTGCTCGGTGGTGCTGGAGGCGCGGCGATCGGCGGGGCGCTGAACGCTGCCGCTCGCCCGGGGTCGTCGCTGCGTACGCTCGCCGCAGTGTCTCATCTGGCCGACAAGGCCGGCGTCGACGTCGACGGCATCATCAGCCGGGCGGTGAACCTCGATGCCAAGGGGGCCGCCAAGGCTGTTGCCGGGGCTGCGGGCCGTGGTGCCCGAAAGGCTGCCGAGGCCGTGGGTCGTGGGGCCAAGCGAGGCCGCGGGGTGGCGTCTCGTGTTGCGGGCCGTGCAGCAGTGTCGCGCTCCGAAGACCAGCGCGCGAAGCAACGCCGCGCCGAAGAGTTGGCCGACCCGGATGCGCTCAACCGCGAGCTCGCGCAGCAGATGTACGCGCTCGCCGATGCTGCGCCGGGCATCGCAGGTGCCGCTGCGGAGAAAATCGGCGTCGCGGCGGCGTTCCTGGCGAGCAAGCTTCCGCCGGAGATTCCCGACCCAATCACCGGGCGCAAGCGCATCATCGACCCCGGGACGCGCGAGAGCTTCGATCGCTACCACGAGGCCGTCACCGACCCCGTGGGTACGCTGGAGCGGCTGGAGGACGGCACGATGTCGCTCGAGCACGCGGAAGCGCTGCGCGTGGTGTGGCCAGCCCTGTACGAAGACGTGCAGGGCAAGGTGTTCGAGCGCCTGCAGG
>SPJJ01007112.1_pt1 | contig 37824 bp, 32 predicted proteins | sample 3741741 | NCBI WGS metagenome assembly SPJJ01 (sample SAMN10925908, study PRJNA522277) | cold seep metagenome | isolation source: Elba SIP-enriched marine methane seep metagenome, extraction at timepoint T1 | place: Italy: coast of Elba, Mediterranean Sea | collected 2014-05 | reverse complement strand
GAAGGTTATCTGAAAGCTGTTGATGCAAAAACAGGTAAAGAATTGTACAGATTCAAAACACCTTCAGGCATCATTGGTAACGTTAACACCTGGGAATACAAAGGCAAACAATATGTTGGTGTCTTATCAGGTATTGGCGGCTGGGCTGGTATCGGTATTGCGGCTGGACTGGATGATGGTTCAGATTCAACCAACTCAGAAGGTCTGGGTGCGGTTGGTGCATACAGAAGCCTAAGCTCATATACCAAACTGGGCGGTACTTTGACTGTATTTGCTCTACCTGGTAAATAATCGATCCAATCGGACGGATTGATCTGACAAAAAACCTCGGTCATCTGACCGAGGTTTTTTTATGCCTATTGATCTTTAAAGGAGAAATTTCTGTGAAAAAATTTAGTGACCTTCTTATTTTTGTTTCCTTATTGCTGATTTCCAGCTCTGGTACAGCTCAGGAAAAATTTAAAGTTTGTGCAGACCCTTTAAACCCTCCGTATTCGACAAAGCAACAAAGCGGTTACGAAAACAAAATTGCCCAGCTATTTGCCAAGCAACTCGGCCAAAAACTTGAGTATTACTGGTTTCCTCAACGTATTGGCTTTATCCGTAACACCTTAAAATCTGAACTGGAACATGGGCAAGGCTACAAATGCGATGTTGTAATGGGCGTCCCTTCCGGGTTTGATTTCGCTAAAACGACCAAGCCTTATTTTCACTCTACCTATACATTGATTATCGCAAAAGGACGTGGCTGGGATCATATTAGCAAGCCCGAACAACTGGCAAACCTTAGCCTGGCAGAGCAAGAAAAACTCAAAATTGCCATGTTTGATCGCGGCCCAGGAACCGCCTGGTTACAACAATACGGTTTACTTGATCAAGGCATTCCCTACCAAACCATGACCGGCGACGATAAAAACAATGTCGCCATGAAAATCGAAAAAGATCTTAAGGATGGCCTCATTGACATGGTTATTTTATGGGGGCCAATGGCTGGATATATTGCAAGTCAGAGCCCTGAGAACAACTTTAAATTGATTCCGATGGTTTCGGTGCCGGGAATGAAATTTGATTTCTCTATGGCAATGGCTGTGCGTTACGGAGACAATGCTAGAAAAGCTTTGCTTGAGCAGCTCATCGACACAAACTTTGCAGAAATTCAGCACATCCTTAAAGGCTATCAAATCCCTATTCTACCAATTCCTGAGCCAAAGCCGCGTCGCCATGATGACGATTAAACTACGTTTAGAGAATAACGTGTGACGCACCGTATTTAGAATCATGTCCAGGAGTGCTGTCAGATGATGGATAATTCTACTGCGGCAATGGGAAATCGGCTAATTTTTACCAGTCTTTTTCGTTACGTTGCAGCGCAATTCTGGCTCGCACATACTGAAAAAATTTAATGCGGAAGTGTAGCTGGATGCATCCATGGCCCCTTTGAAAAGACATTTCACAGCCAATCTGTAAGCAACGTGGCTAAATTCACCCTCGATGATTTGTCGAGGGTCACAAGGCTAATTTCGACCGAACAAATACACCAGATGTTTAAATCGACTGGCATATTCATCAGGTAACTGCCCCCAGTCAAAACGCCAAGACCAGTTCCCTTCCGTAGTCCCCGGCGTATTCATTCTAAATTCCGACCCAAGCTTTAACACATCCTGCATTGGAACTATGGCTAAATTAGCCACTGATGCAAAGCATGTTCCGATCAATGTATAAGGCATTTCTGTTTGTGAAAACCCCAGGTATTCATAAACCCGAAATTTTTCATGATCACCCAATCCATGAAACCAGCCTGCGGTTGTATCATTATCATGCGTTCCCGTGTACACCACACTATTGAGTGGACAATTATGAGGCAGGTACGGATTACCGGCATCATCCCCAAAGGCAAATTGTAAAATCTTCATCCCTGGAAGGGAAAAATCATCTCTCAGTGCCGTCACCTCATCAGTAATAACCCCCAGATCTTCCGCAACCAGTGCTAAGGACGGGTAGACTTTTTGAATGGCGGTCAATAACTCATGTCCCGGCGCGACCACCCATTCCCCATTAATGGCTGTTTCTTCATCTGCCGGGATTTCCCATGCGGACTCCAACCCACGAAAATGATCTATACGTAAGATGTCAAACATCTCATCCTGAGTCTTGATCCTGTCCAGCCACCATCGAAACTTGGTTTTTTGCAGATAATTCCAATCGTAATGGGGGTTTCCCCAACGCTGCCCGTTCGCAGAAAAATAATCAGGCGGAACACCTGCAACCACGTCCATATTGCCATCGCCATCAAGTTTAAAAACCTGACGATTTGCCCACACGTCAGCACTGTCGTAAGATACAAAAATAGGTATATCGCCAAACAATAGCACCCCTTGTTCGTTGGCAAACTGTTTTAATTCCAACCACTGCTGATAGAAAACATATTGCTCAAATTTAATCACTTCCAAGGTACTGCCTAAACGCTGACGGGTGCGTTTAATTGTATTTTCATCCCTGTTTTTGAGCTTTTCTGGCCATTGATTCCAACACTCCTGACCAAACTCATTGCGCAAAGCATAGAACAAGGAAAAGTCATCCAGCCAGAAACCTTTTTCTTTACAAAATTTGGCAAAGTTTTGCAGTTCTTTTTTTTCTGATCTTTCTTTAAAACCGTGATACGCCAGCTCAATCAACACATTTTTTTCTGTACAATCGCCGGGCATTTGCTCGGGCTGGGCTAACCAGCCTTTTGCGACCAACCAGTCAATACTGACTAGTGCAGGGTTACCCGCATGAGCGGACATGCATTGATAAGGTGAACCATCGCCGTGAGGAATCCCCAGAGGAAGAGTTTGCCAGACTGTCACTCCGGCATCATGTAAAAAACGGATGAAATTATAGGCTTCTGTTCCCATATCACCACACGCCCCACTGCCCGGTAACGAAGTAATATGAAGAAGTACTCCAGCCCGACGACGATTTAATTTTTCATTCATCCGTTATTCAATTCCTATTTAATAATTATTCTATTTAGCAGCCGTGATTTAATCCCTCACGCCTTAATTTACCTTAACTCCTGTAAAATCATCCATGTGTACCCTGTGCTTTGAAACCACTTATCCAGGTTTGCCCAGCTTTAGACACAAAAACTACCTGACATAATGACGATTTTGTCCCAACATATCCGACGTCACCAAAACAACCCCGCCAGGGCTCACATGAAAGCGCTTTTCATCTTCGGCCCTGTCTTCACCTATAACCATACCTTCCGGGACAATGCAGCCTTTTTCGATGATGGCCTTTTTAATACTGCAATTTCTGCCGATGTTTACTTCCGGCAATACCACAGAATCTTCTACGACGGAAAAAGAATTAACTCTGACCTGAGAGAACAGTAAGGAGTGCTTTATTGATGCGCCAGAAACAATGCAACCGCCAGAGATCATTGAATCAGTCGCTTGCCCCCGTCTGTCTTCATCATCAAAAACAAATTTCGCAGGCGGGGTCTGCGCCTGATATGTCCAGATGGGCCATGTGGTGTCATACAAATTCAAATCAGGCTCAACACCAATTAATTCCATGTTTGCTGCCCAGTAAGCATCTATGGTTCCCACATCACGCCAGTAGCTCTGTCCACCACTTTGCATATCCAGAAAAGGATAAGCGTTGACCCGGTATTTATCAATCACCGATGGAATAATATCGTGACCAAAATCATGACTGGATGTTGACGTATCAGCATCCTTAATCAATTGTTCAAACAAAAAATCTGAATTAAAGACATATATTCCCATCGACGCTAATGCGGTATCCGTTCTACCAGGCATTACAGGCGGGTTTTCTGGCTTTTCGACAAAATCAATCACACGCCGATTATCATCTACATGCATGACCCCGAAGGCTTTGGCTTCTTCCAATGGAACTTCAAGACAACCAATGGTTAAATCCGCCTTATTTGCCACATGATCAGCCAGCATGGAGCCATAATCCATTTTGTATATATGATCGCCCGCCAAAATCAAAATAAATTCGGGATGACGCGTACGCAGAATATCAATATTTTGATACACCGCATCTGCCGTGCCTAAATACCAGTCATGCTCTGAAGTACGTTGCTGCGCCGGCATTAAATCCACAAACTCGCCAAATTCACCACGCATAAATCCCCAACCTTGTTGAATATGCCTGATTAATGAATCGGCCTTGTACTGAGTAAGTATGCCTATTTTACGAATTCCTGAGTTCACGCAATTCGATAAAGGAAAATCAATAATTCGAAATTTACCGCCAAATGGAACGGCTGGTTTGGCCCGCCAGTCCGTCATATCTTTTAATCTTGATCCACGTCCCCCCGCCAGAATCAATGCGATGGTATTACGGGTTAAATGACTGACAAATCTATCCGCCTGCTGTTTATCATTTGACATGATTACCCCTTAGTCTAGCTATTATCAATTATTAAAATCAGGTTAACGTCATTCAGTAAAAAAACTGCATTACCAAAACTAACACTTATAAGTAGTGATTGTGCCGACCTCACAACTTTAGTTTCATTCCAATCCCTGAATTTGTTACCATCCTGTTAAACACACCGTTACTATACTGAGGCATCGCAAAATGAACAAGCAAAACCCGCTATTCTCGCTTGATTCGGACACCCAAAAAATCATAGAGGCAAAACACCATGACCCTTTTTCCGTATTGGGCCCTCATATCATAGATAACAAAGACATTATCAAGGTTTTTTTACCGTTTGCCGAACACGTCAAACTGGGAAAAAAAGGCCCTGAATTTGAACGCATACCCGATACAGACATTTTCATTTGTGAAACGACAGATGAAACATTAGATGATTATTACCAGTTAGCCTGGGAAGACAAAGAAGGAAATGCTCACCTTGACTACGACCCATATAATTTTGAGCCGGTATTGTCTGAATTTGATCAACACTTGTTTGGTGAAGGACAACACTGGCATATTTATCAAAAACTGGGCGGCCATCTACACAGTATCGACAATATCAAAGGCGTGCATTTTGCGGTTTGGGCACCTAATGCCGAGCGTGTTAGCGTTGTGGGTGACTTTAATCGCTGGGATGGACGCTGCCACCCTATGCGTTGTCTGGGGGACAGTGGCATCTGGGAAATTTTTGTCCCGGGTTTAAGCGAAGGCAGTCTGTATAAGTTTGAAATATTAAACCGCCACTCTCAGGAAGTTTTGGTCAAAACTGACCCCTACGGACAACAATTTGAATTTCGTCCAAAAACCTCATCTGTGGTGTGTGATGAAAAATCTTACCCTTGGCAAGATGCCCGTTGGATGGAACAACGCAAAGAACATGACTGGCTACATGAAGCCATGTCCATTTATGAAGTACATTTAGGCTCCTGGAAACGTGATGCACAGGGTAATTTTCTTGATTACCGGGAAATGGCAACGCAATTAGTTGAATACGTTAAGGATATGGGCTTTACGCATATCGAGCTACTCCCCATTACCGAGCACCCTCTGGATGCGTCATGGGGATATCAGACCTCAGGTTATTTTGCACCTTCCAGTCGTTTTGGCTCGGCCGATGATTTCCGCTATTTTGTAGATCAATGTCACCAAAATAATATTGGCGTATTTCTGGACTGGGTACCTGCGCATTTTCCCAAAGATGAATTTGCGTTAGCACGTTTTGATGGCACGCCGCTTTATGAACACGCCGACCCGCGCAAGGGTGAACACCGCGACTGGGGAACATTGATTTACAACTACAGCCGCAATGAAGTCAAAAACTTTCTATTATCCAGCGCATTTTTCTGGCTGGAAGAATATCACCTTGATGGTTTACGGGTTGATGCGGTCGCCTCTATGCTTTATCTGGATTATTCTCGGGAAGCCGACGACTGGATCCCGAACATGTATGGTGGCAATGAAAACCTGGAAGCGATTGACTTCCTGCGCCACTTAAATGCAGTCACCCATGAACAACACCCCGGTACGGTGATCATGGCTGAAGAATCCACCTCATGGCCGCAAGTCACCCGACCTACCTGGACAGGTGGTCTAGGTTTCTCTATGAAATGGAACATGGGCTGGATGCACGATATTTTAAAATACATGGAAGAAGACCCGGTGCATCGTATGTATCACCATGACCAGCTCACTTTTGGCATGCTCTACGCCTTTTCGGAAAACTTTATCCTGCCATTCTCGCATGACGAAGTGGTACACGGTAAGGGTTCAATGCTGTCAAAAATGCCGGGGGATGAATGGCAACGTTTTGCCAACTTAAGACTGCTCTACACGTTAATGTTCACCTATCCAGGAAAAAAACTATTGTTCATGGGCTGTGAATTCGCTCAGGGGACTGAATGGAATTTCAACCATTCACTCGATTGGTATGTCCTGGATTATGAACTTCATCATGGCCTGCAAACTTTGGTTAAAGACCTTAACAAAGTGTATACAACACACCCGGCGCTGTTTCATCATGACTTCGAATCCGAAGGGTTTGAATGGATTGACTGTCATGATGTGGCTCATTCCATTATCAGTTATCGTCGCAAAACAGATAAAGAAGAACTCATTGTCATTTTGAATTTCACTCCGGTTCCCAGACAGCATTACCGGGTTGGCGTTCCAGAAGCAGGACAATACACAGAAATTTTTAATTCTGATTCGCAATTTTATAGCGGCAGCAATATGGGGAATGGCCAGGCAAACTCAGAACCAATACGTTGGATGAACCTGGATCACTCCATTTTAGTCACCCTACCCCCTTTAGCAGGAATTATTCTTAAACGTTAATCACCATGAAAAAAATTCTCTTTGCTTCCAGTGAAATTCATCCGCTGATTAAAACCGGCGGACTGGCAGATGTCGCAGGGAGCTTACCTAAAGCACTGGCAGAGATTGGGCAAGACATCCGATTAATTATTCCCAACTACCAATCAATAAAAAACATCGAACAACCGCGTTATATCTGCACCCTGCGCGTGGATAACCGTGACGTCAATATATTAGAAACCCATCTGCCGGGCAGCGATGTGCTAATCTGGCTGGTTGATTACCGTCCATTTTTTGATTTTCCAGGAAACCCTTATGTGGACGAGCACGGCAACCCTTGGCCAGATATTGCTGACCGCTTTGCTCTGTTTTGCAGAATTGTCACCGAAATCGCCATGAATCGCGCCTATCTGGACTGGAAACCGGATATTGTGCATGGCAATGACTGGCAATGCGGGCTGGTGCCCGCGCTGTTATCACTTGAGACGGCCCCCCCTGCCAGCATTTTCACCATTCACAACATGGCCTATCAGGGCGTTTTCCCCCAATCTACATTTAATCAACTAAACCTGCCGGGAAAACTGTGGCACCCTGATAGCGTGGAATATCACAATATGTTGTCATTCCTAAAAGGCGGGCTGGCGCATTGTGACCGCATCACCACGGTCAGCCCTACCTATGCCAATGAAATCCAAACCCCCGAATTTGGCTATGGACTAGAAGGATTATTAAGCTATAAAAGCGATGTCTTATGCGGCATTCTAAATGGCATGGATCTACAACAATGGAACCCAGCCGAAGACCCGCATATTACCCAAAACTACACAGTCAGTACGCTAAAAAACAAACTTGCCAACAAAACCGCTTTACAAGAAAGCATGGGGCTGCCCGTTGATGACTCAGTTCCGGTATTTGGCCTGATCAGCCGACTAGTTGATCAAAAAGGGATTGACCTGATCTTGGCCTGCTTACCGCAAATGCTGGATATGCCTTTGCAATGTGTATTACTGGGTAGCGGCGAAAAAAGCATGGAATTAAAAATTCAGGAATTTGCCCAGCTTCACCCAGAAAAATTTGCCGTGACCATTGGCTACAACGAAGCACTGGCTCATCAAATTGAAGCAGGCGTAGACATCTTTTTAATGCCCTCACGCTTTGAGCCATGCGGCTTAAACCAAATGTACAGTCAACGTTATGGCAGCATACCTATCGTCCGAAAAACCGGAGGACTGGCTGACACCATCGAAGATGCTCTGCCGCACACCCTCGCTGAAGGCACGGCTACCGGGATCAGCTTTGATGAAGCTTCGCCCGGCGCATTGATGGAAGCTATCAAGCGCTCCCTGTTGTTGTATGAAGCCAAAACCAACTGGCGAAAAATTCAACATGCCGCCATGAAAAAGGATTTCTCCTGGGAAAACAGCGCTCACCAATACCTGGCTTTGTACAACGAACTGTAATGTCTCATGAACCGGTGATGTCAATCCACAATGGCTGGACTCTCGCACTAAAATGCGCTGCTGTGTTCATACTGTTATTCGTGAGCCTGAACACAGCGGATGCGACAGACACCGTCATGAAAGTCATTTCTTTGCAGCACCGTTCTGCGGAAGAAGTGCAAAGTATGATTAAACCGTTGCTCAACCCACAAGAGCGCTTGATTGGCCAAATCAACACCTTAATCATAAAGGCCAGCCCTCAGCGTCAACAAGAAATTCAGGACATCATCCAACAACTGGACACCCCCCTCACCAACCTGACCATCACTGTACTGCAAAGCACACTGTTAACTGCCGATGAGTTAAATGCACAGGCATCCATACATGTAAATATCGATCACACAACAAGGGGATATGTTGATGGACATTTCGCCGATACACGCAGACTTAAGCAACAAAAAAACACCCAACTTATTCGCACCCTGGAAGGCCACCCCGCGTTTATCAAAACAGGTGCATTGCACCCTGTCCAGTCTATAGAATACAGAGCTTCGCCCTACGGTAAATCCATTCGCAGAACAACCCAACACATTGAAGCGACAACCGGGTTCAAAGTGATTCCCCGCCTCTCCGGCACGCGGGTCACTTTACAGGTTTCACCGTGGTCGGGCACCCTGCAAACCAATAACACCCTGCAACTCAGTTCCGCCGACACTACATTGCACACCGAACTGGGCAAGTGGGTTGAAATAGCCCGTAGCGGAGAAAACAATCAAAACAATGAGAGAGGCAGGTTAAAGTACCATTACAGCACATCAGAAAACAGCGTGCGAATGCTGGTGAAAGTTGAAAAGTCTAAATAGCTCCAATCTTTAATCTAATTTTCCAGACGGCCCGGGTTGCTGATTAAAACCCGCAATAAACAGGTTGTAATCGCTATTATCCACTGTCCCATTACCATCCATATCTGGCGCAGCACAATTTTCATTACCTTGAACCTGCATATTGAAACAGGCAACAAGTAGAGAAAAATCCGGTCCACCGCAAAAGTTATCCTGATTAAAATCACAATCACACATATTACCGATATTATCGTTATCTGAATCAATCTGATTTGGATTAGCCAACGCGCTACAATTATCTTCGGCTTCAAACACTACATCCTTATCTGCATCCCCGCCTTTGCCTTCAGATAACACTGTTAATAATTGCGATATTCTATCCAAACTACTGCCAATCGTTGGACTGACTGTTGTCGCAGCTTGTGAATCGTTGCTTACATTACTGGAAAACCCACTAGCAACGTTCACCGGCTGATCGTTAACCGCTAATAACGCGCTTTCTTGTACAGCTCGGAATTGTTTAATTTTAGCAATCTCTTCCACCTCCGCCATAAACTTACTGCGCTCCTGATCAATTATTGCTCTCGCTGGCGTTAAAATACTTTGCATGTTTGCGGTTGTTTCAGCCTCCAACTGCTTGTATGCCTCGCTGTTATAAAACAAATACCAATATTTATTGTGCAACTCATAAAAATCCCCTGCGTTAGAAATGGTTTGTAATGCATTTACACTCTGCGTGATTGCCTGAGTATTAGGGTCAATATAAGGGTTACAAAAACTACCCAATAAAAACAGACAATTGGCGACAGCATCATGAACTGCCTTTACATAATTATTGAGCAACGATAAAGCAAGATACTGAGTGGACACCATCAAAGTGTAAACAGGATCATTTAAAATCAAGCCATTTAACCTCTCCAGATACCTCTCCTGTTCTGCCGTTACGGTAGTATTTTGTAATTGTTGCGACAAAGCAGAATTATAATTGGCATATAATTGCTCGACTTCAGCTATTGCGGAAGAATCAAATCCTACATCGCTTACAGCACTCTCTAAAAGCTTCACTTCAGACATACCACTTAAACTGGGTACTTTTTCAACAACTGCATTTTTTATTTCCAGATATTCTTTAAACGCCGGAAAATCTTCTAATATCTGATTTAATTCTATACGTACAGAACCTTCAGCATGGGTGACAGCAACATCCCAACGCGCCTGCCAATCGTTGAACCAAGTCGTCATCTCATTTGTTTTCCAGGCGGCATCCATCAATTGAAAAATAAATTGACTAGCATTGCTTACAAACTGCTGAGTAGGTGGGTTAGCAGCAATAGTTATTGCGGTTTCAAAGTTTAATTGTGCATACAATTGTTGCAGTACTTGGCGTGTTTGATAACGCGCCATTAATTGCGCATTATCTTGTGGTGGCAGAGTCCAAGACGCAACTGCAGATGCGACATTGACGGTATTCAAATAACTTGGGCGCGTCACTTGAATCTGTGCAGTTCCATTTTGTAGTTCATAACTGTAGTAGAGATACCACGGGTCTTTCATCACGGCTAACATATAAACTTTATTTGCCTCAGCACGCAATAAAGATAATTGGTTATCAACATAATAGGCTTGCAACTGGTGCCGATTTAATGCCTGGTAACGTTCTGTCAGACTTTCAAAAGAATAATTTTCACGTTCTTCTGCAACTATTGGCAACGCGTTGTTCGCCTGAAATACAGAAAATCCACGAAAACTTCTAAACACATTATGCCTTGCCCAAGGCGAAGAAAAATAATTATTCACATTGGACGTAAATTGCGAACCAAAATTATAAGGCGAACTTGGGTTCATATTTAGTACTGTAAAAACACTGGATAAATTGTTTGGCCGACTAAGCGTTTGGTTTGAATATCCGCCTGAAAATAATTGATTAGCCGTCACATTAAAATCAAAACTATTGCCTCCCGGTAACTGGGCAGGCCCACTAAAAAGATTATGTGACCTTCCAGGCATGACAGCATTTAATCCATTCAATAAGCTCGAAAAACCTGCGAGTTTTTTATTCACTGAATCTTCAAATCCCTTTGCCAATGCTTGCTTAGTCGAGCTTACTAATGGATGGTTATTAAAATTGGTAAAACAACCACGGCAAGATCTAGCTGCTAAATACGCATTTGAACTGCCCATACCGCCAGAAACTAATCCCAAATCAATTGCCGTTGCTCCGCTTTTTTGTCCATAGGTCATAAAATTTCCTAGACTACTTGATGAAATGTTTGCCAATAAAGTAGTCTGACTAGGTAACGGTGCGCCCATGGCTTTAAATTCATCCGTACTAATTCCCTTAATCTGGCTGACATCGGGTCTGACCATAATTTGAGGAAACTCATAAATGTCTTCCGCCATTACTGAGCCAGATAACATCACAAGAAACACACAAACCTGAGAAAATTCAATCATTTTATTAACATTCATTCTAATTCTCCAATCTATAAAAACTCCTCCCTTAGTTAAATTTCTTCTCTCTCAATTTAAAATCATTCTTTTTTTTACGGCACCCACAATGCCAAACACTACCATTAACACGATTGCAGCCTGATAAGGTATAGGAATTTCAGTATTACCTATGCCAATGGACACTGCCGCTGATGTTTGATCAAAGCTTAACGGGGATTGGCCTATTTTCTGATTGATAGCGTCTGCTTTGGCATCAAAAAAACCTACCTCCAAATCAAGTGAATCATCGCTGACGGGCGTTTTTATTTTGAAAACCAATGCCATTAATTCACGAGAAGGTTCCGAGTTTTCAGACATTAACACCGACGCTCTTCCGCTTGAAGAAGTTTGAAGACCCTGACTCCCCGCATCACCGCCGATAAGGGCTGGATTTAACAAAAATGAAGGGGGGGATTGCGCTAATGACGAAGGACTCAGGCGCTGTTCGGAAGAAATAAATTCAAGCTCGCTAGGGTCATAGCGAATATCTAATGTATATCCAGATAACACTTCTGTTTCTGAAAGAGAGACTGTGAATGTGATAATGTCGCCATTACTGATTGTTGAAATATCTTTATCAGCAATTAACTGTAGATTTAAGGCATTTGCCTGGCTACTCCAAAGCATGACTAAAGCAAACCAAGCCGGTAGAATTTTCATTTGTATTTACCTCGCTGTCAGTATTTACTCTCCCTATCCTTAGACTATAAAACCCTCAGCTGAGATACTACTCTTCCCGACAAAAAATTACTAGTCTTTTTTCAATTTTAACTTCAACAAATGCACTCGACGGTTATCCGCCCTTATTACTTCAAAGCGAAAACGATCAAACTCCAGCTTTTCCCCCTTTTTGGGTAAATGCTCCAGCTGCTGGACGATGAATCCGCCGATGGTGTCACATTCCTCATCATCCAAATCGGCCTCAAAATATTCATTAAATTCGTCAATAGGCGTCAAGGCTTTCAAGGTAAACTCACGCTTACTGCGCTGCAAGATGTATTCTTCTTCCTCAGAATCATGCTCGTCTTCTATTTCGCCAACAATTTGCTCCAGAACATCTTCAATCGTCACCAAACCGGCCGCCGTACCATATTCATCCACCACGATGGCCATGTGATGCCGTTCGGTACGAAATTCTTTTAACAGCACATTAAGGCGCTTGCTCTCTGGCACCACAACTGGCGGGCGCATAACATCTTCGACTAACTTGTTTTTGTCTTGTATAGACTGAGCAAGCAAATCTTTTGCCAGCAAAATGCCAACTACTTTACTGCGGTCTTCTTCAATAACCGGAAATCGTGAATGACCAAATTCCATGACGAGTGGAAAAATTGTTTCCAACTCTGCGTCTTTCGGTATAACAACCATCTGCACCCGAGGCACCATAATATCCCGCACCCGCATTTCACTCACCTGCAATACGCCTTCAATCATGGATAACGCATCACTGTCCAGCAATTGATTTTTTTGTGCTTCACGTAAAATTTCCAGCAAATCAGCCTGGTCTTGCGGCTCACCAGACAACATTTGACCAATACGATCAATCAAGTTCTTTTGCTGGTTCTGACTACTCGGGGGTTTTTCGTCACTCATGACGTAATGTTCTCCTGATAAGGATTTTTGATGTTTAAAGAATGTAGCAATTCAACTTCCAGGGATTCCATCTGTTCGGCCTCATCCTCATTGATATGATCATAACCTAACAAATGAAGCACTCCATGAATAGTAATGTGCGCCCAATGATCCAATCCAGGCTTGTGCTGTTCGACAGCTTCGCGATTGACCACGGGTACACAAATGACCAAGTCGCCTAAGAGATCAGAGTCTATGCCATCGGGCTTTTCAAAGGCAAAACTCAAGATATTTGTCGCCCCAGTTTTATGCCGAAATTGCTCATTTAATTGGGCACTTTCAGCTTCATCGACCAAGCGAATAACTATTTCAAACGGGGTGTCTTGATGCTGCAGGGCATGGTCAACCCATAGTTGAAACTGACTGTGTTGCGGAAACGACTCTGTTTGCGTTGCAACCTGAATGTCCAGCCAGTTCATTTTATGATTATCCCTTTCGCTGCTCAAATTGTTCATAGGCCGTGACAATGCGCTGCACCAGTGGATGCCTGACCACATCCTTAACGCCGAAATAGGTAAAACTGATGCCTTCCACATTTTCCAGCACTTTCAGAACATGTATTAACCCAGACATACGATCGTTAGGCAAGTCTATCTGCGTCACATCGCCTGTCACTACAGCGGTAGAACCAAAGCCAACCCGGGTCAAAAACATTTTAATTTGTTCTGTCGTCGTATTCTGCGCTTCATCCAGAATAATGAAAGAGTCATTTAAAGTACGCCCACGCATAAACGCTAACGGGGCAACCTCAATGATATTACGTTCAATTAATTTTTCAACTTTTTCAAAGCCCAACATTTCGTAGAGTGCATCATATAAAGGACGCAGATACGGATCAACTTTCTGCGCCATATCGCCAGGCAAGAAACCAAGTTTCTCACCCGCCTCTACCGCTGGCCTCACCAAAATAATGCGGCGGATTTCTTCGCGCTGTAATGTTTCAACAGCACACGCAACCGCCAGATAAGTTTTACCGGTACCGGCAGGCCCCACGCCAAAATTTATATCATGCGATAAAATCTTGCGCAAATAATCCTGCTGGTTTTGACCTCGCCCTTTGATGACGCCGCGTTTAGTCTTGATAATAACCGATTCATCGGGCATTTCCTCAGTATGCGTCATCATCTGATCGATATTTGCATCCTGTAATGTTAAGTGGACTTTTTCTGGGGTAATGGGCTCGTTGGCGGCAATTTCATACAATTTTTCCAATACAGCAACGGCCGGTTTAACGACGTCTTCGCCCCCGCACAATTTGAAATGATTGCCACGATTAGAAATTTCAACCTGCAAGCGCTTTTCAATCTGTCGCAAATGATTGTCAAACTGTCCGCATAAATTGGACAAGCGTAGATTGTCAGCAGGTTGCAGCGTAAGTTCTTTAGAAAATGAAGTGGAAGTCAAGGATCAGGAAGCCTGTTTTACAATTTTATCAAGCGAGGACTCCAGTAAACGTCCTCTTAAAGAATTAGGCAATGCTTCTGTAATCAATACATCAACAAACTGCCCCGCTAAACGTGGATGCGCGTTGAAATTCACCGCCCGGTTATTTTCTGTACGCCCGGTCATTTGTAGCGCATTTTTACGAGATACCCCTTCAACCAATACCGTTTGCACCGTTCCTACCATCGCTTGAGAATAGTGTTCGGCAAGCTCGGTTAAGCGCGTCTGTAAACGTTGTAATCGCTGTTTTTTCACTTCAGCATCAATGCCATCTGTAAAATCCGCCGCCGGTGTCCCAGGTCTTGGGCTAAAAATAAAACTGAAAGAAAAATCAAAACCGACTTCATCAATCAAGCGCAGGGTATCTTCAAATTCTTCATCCGTTTCTCCAGGAAACCCGACAATAAAATCAGAAGATAAACTGATACCAGGGCGCACCGCTTTGACCTTATTGATGATGTGAAGATAATCCTCACGCTGATGTCCACGTTTCATATCCGCAAGAATGCGATTATTACCACTCTGTACCGGCAAATGCAGATGACTGACCAATTCAGGAATCTCGGCATACGCCTCGATAATATCGTCGGTAAACTCCAAAGGATGCGAGGTTGTAAAGCGGATACGATCAATCCCATCCACCGCCGCAACAAAATGCAACAACACAGCAAAACTGGCAATTTCACCGTCGTCCATCTCACCCCGATAGGCATTCACATTTTGCCCCAGCAAATTGATCTCACGTACACCTTGTGCCGCCAACGTAGCCACTTCGTCGATCACATCCTGTAATGGGCGGCTGATTTCCTCGCCACGCGTATAAGGCACAACGCAATATGTACAATATTTGCTGCAGCCTTCCATCACCGATACAAAAGCCTTAGGGCCGTCTGCTCTGGGTTCCGGCAAAGCATCAAACTTTTCAATTTCTGGAAATGAAATATCAACCACTTTGTGCTGACCGTTGCGCGCATCATTTAATAACTGCGGCAAACGGTGCAAAGTCTGCGGGCCGAATACGATGTCCACATAAGGCGCGCGCTTCTGGATAGCCTCACCTTCCTGGCTGGCAACACAGCCGCCTACGCCGATGACCACGTCAGGCCGCTTGTCCTTGATCTTCTTCCAACGCCCCACTGCAGAAAAAACCTTCTCCTGCGCTTTTTCACGAATCGAACAGGTATTTAACAACAGCACATCTGCCTCTTCAGGAATGTCTGTCATCTGCAAACCATGCGAAGCCTGTAACACGTCTCGCATCTTGTCAGAGTCATACTCATTCATCTGACACCCGTTGGTTTGTATATATAGTTTTTGCGCCATACTGCTGCTAATACTCCAGCTTACTTCCAAATCAAAAAAGCCCCGGCCAGTATTGGCAAGGGCTCAATAAATCTTCCGATTATACCATTTTTATACTAACTGCGACACCATAAAAAACTACTTAAGGTAGGCTTTTTTTCGTTCTTCAATATTCGTTAAATATTGCGCTCGTGTCGCCTCATCCGCGCCCGACCAAGACGTAATTTCTTCCAGACTACGAAAGCACCCTAAACAAATATCATTATCATCCAGACAACAATTTTGAACGCAAGGTGATGGCGTTTGCGGCAATTGTGAAAAATCTGTCATCGTTTTGCTTTAGAAAAAAAAGCGTATTGTATCCCAGAAAACCATCAAAAACACATTAAGACAGGATGCGCTTTTCTTGAATGATCACGTCAAAATGAGCCAACTGATCATAAGCTTGCTTATTCAAACTGGCGCATTAAAAAACGCTGACCCGGTCGGGCTTAAACCGCAAACAAACACTTTTCCCTAACCTCAGGTTTGTTTTCTCAAATAATGATGGATGACAATAAATCTGAAAGACCTCACCACTCTCTACGGTGAGTTTGATCCGCTTATCAAATTCGCTCATTGCCACGATCCTACCATGAAATTGATTCGCCTCACCCTCACCTATGGACGGGTTGCATACGTCTATATCCTCTGGCTCTATTGACAGAAACCGACTGTGTAATTTTGGGTTTGATAGTTTGATGGCTATTTTCCCGGTCTCAAAAAAATCATCCCGCACCTGCCCAGAAAAAACATTAATTAACGACGACTGCACAAGGCTTCCAGCCACTAAAGAAAGGGTCTGCGATGCCAGTTTTCTGCCCTGCAAACGGTCATGCGTACTGAATATTACTGTCTTTCCGTATTCTTCGACATAGCGACCAATGAACGTCTCTAGTCCGAGTTGACTGCCTTGATCAAGGTAGCTAAACGGCTCATCCATTAATAATATTTTTGGTTTGAGCATCACCGCGCGCGCCAGTGCGACTTTTTGCATTTCGCCGCCAGAAAGCTGTTGTGCAGGCAAATTTGCCTGCGACTGGATACCCAGCTCATGCAACGCCTGTTGCATGACTTGTTCATGCTGGCGACTGTCCACAGCATGAAAACGCAGCGCCATTTTCAAGTTATCCATGACTGTACCGCGAAACAGATACGGCTTTTGCGGCACATACGCAATCTGGCGTTTAATTTTTTTAACTGAATTGCTTAATCCCCTCCCTAGCACATGCATTTCACCATGAGTTGGATGCTTCAACAAGGCCAGGATATTCAACAAGGTACTTTTGCCACTGCCATTTGCACCGACCAGTGCCGTAATTTTCTGCGCCGGAATGCTGAGCTGATCAATCGACAGGACATTTTTCTCTGCGTAATTAAAGCGGATATTGTGCAAAGAATATGCATGACTCATTGTGCTTCTCCCAGGAAGAATGCCTTAAATTGATGATAGCTCATCAGCCGCTCTGCATACGCCGGTAATACGTGCTGTAATACTTGCTCTATGAGTGGAGAGCGCTGTTTAAATACCAGATAATAATGTTCATTCATTAATACTGAAAAGTTCAGTTTGAAACGGTCTGCCGCTGATTTCACCCCCAAACCAACGTCACTTTGCCCGCTGGCCACCAGGCCTGCTACGGCCAAATGGGTATGTTCTTCATGACAATAACCGCGAATATCTGTCGGGGCAATGCCGTGTTGCTGTAATAGTTCATCCAACAATAAACGGGTACCTGAACCGGCTTGCCGATTAACAAAAGTGCGTTGTTCCCGCACAAGCTGTTGTAAGTTAGTCACAGGGTTTTCGTGGCGACTGTACAATCCCTGTTGGCGCAGCTCCAGCAACACAAATTGATCCTGAGCGGAAAAATAAGGTTGATAGCGTAGCCATTGTTGCGAACTGCCCTGCGCCAAATGAAACCCGGCCAACTGACAGTGCCCTTGTGCATAACTCGATAATGCGGCTTGACTGCCTTCAATCTGAAGACTGACGGGATAATCTGTCTCCCGCAGCTGATTGAGAACGCTGCTATCACTGGCGACAATGTTCAAATCCTCCGTCATATCACCAAACACCCCTAACAGTTGTTCATTAAATGCTTTTTCGGCGTGTTGCATAGCCGTTTGCACATTGAGCTGCTGTTGCTGGAAAGCATTCAGCAGCGTTTTCCCTGCATCGCTTATTTCAGAGCCACGCCCTTTTTGCATATTAACCAACGGGCAACCCAACAACGCTTCAAACTGTTTCAGAGTATTCCATGCCGTACGGTAAGAGCAGTCCACCTGCTGTGCCGCTTGTTGCAGATTGGCGGTTTGCTCCAAGACAATCAATACATCCAGCAACTTTTGCAGATTATAACTTTTTTCATCCTTACGCAGGCTCGCCTGAAGCCTCAGCTTAAAACTCTTCATTTAGGTAAATTATTGCTTATTTTATATTTTTTAATTTGCTTTATACTGCATTAATCCAATAAATACCATTATTATTTATGAAATTATTTACCTATTTACGCCGCACCCAGTTGATCCCCGCCGCGTTTCTTTTAATCATAACCAGCCCTTCGCTAATAGCCGGCTCAGAGCTGCTGACCCTGATCAATATGCTGCATGAAAACGGCATGGTCAGCGATCAACAGTATGCACGTCTGATGGATGAAATCCGTAGCGGCAAAGTTCAGCAGGAAGAGGAAAAACAGGCTTTTCAGAAACAGCTGGATGAGGCCTCTGCCGTGAAAGTCTCTGTAAACGAAGGCGGCTTGCAAATAAAAAGCCGCGACGGCGCATTCTCTGCCAAGGTGGGAGGCCGCATGCAGGCGGATGGCGCATGGCATCATGATGATGGCTCGAACATGGGTGATGGCAGTAAAATCCGCCGCGCCCGCCTGTACTTGAAAGGCCGCTTATTCCATGACTGGTTTTACAAGTTTGAATATGACTTTGCCGGCACGGGTGATACCAATAACGGTATCACCGACATCTGGTTGGGTTACAGCGGCTTTGATGCTCTCAGCATTAAATTCGGCCATTTTCGTGACCCATTCATGCTGCAAGACCAAATCAGCGACAACAACACTCAGTTTACTGAACGCGCGTTGCTGGATACATTTACCGCCGGTCGCCACATTGGCATCATGGCCAACAGCAATCACAACCACTGGACCGCCGCTGTGGGTTTGTTTGGTGACAAAGCACGTTTCGCCGGAGGCACGAGTGACGAAGGCTGGGGGGCGGCCGGTCGTCTAACCTGGATGCCGTTCAATCAAAAACATCAACTGCTGCACTTGGGCATTGCCGCCAATTATCGAAACCCGGAAGGTCAATCTGTCCGCTTTAAACAACAGGCGGAAACCCATGTCAGCGGCGTAAATTTTGTCGACACCGGTTCCATCAGCAATGTGCAAGACACCCTCGCACTGGGCGCTGAGTTTGCCGCGCAATACCATTCGCTCTATACACAAGCGGAATATATTCATACCTTTGTATACAGACAACATGACACGGATCTGAATTTCGACGGCTGGTATGTACAAACCGGTTGGTTTATCACCGGTGAGTCACGTCCTTACACGCATAAAGGCGCCAAGTTCAAGGCAGTCAAACCCGATAACATTGTCGGCCAGGGCGGTTGGGGGGCATGGGAGCTAGGCTTTCGATACAGTACAATTGATCTTAATGAGCAAACCATTCACGGCGGCGAACTGGACAATATCACCTTTGCCATCAACTGGTTTCCTGCGCCGGGTCTGCGCATGTCTGCCAATTATGTGCAGGTTGTAGACAGTGAAGGCGGCAATCACGCCAATGAACAGCCGGGCATTTTACAATTTCGCGGCCAATGGGCATTTTAATTCTGTCTTAGCTAAATCAATAGCAATCTAATGAAAAACATATCAAACATTTTAGGGCTCCTTTTAATCATTATTTCTTGCACTGGTCATGCAGAAAATATATTACGTATCTCCACAACCACCAGCACCGACAATTCCGGTTTATTGAATCAATTGCACCCAGAATTTGAAAGGCAATTCAAGATCAAACTATTCGTAATCGCCGTTGGTACTGGCAAGGCATTAAAACTGGGAGAACAGGGCGATGTCGACGTGGTTTTTGTTCATGCGCCTGCCGCGGAACTAAATTTTGTTGAAAAAGGTTTCGGCATTGATCGCACAGCGGTCATGCATAATGATTTTGTCATTGTCGGACCGGCTGCCGACCCGGCCACAATTAAAGGCATGGCTGAATTGAATAAGGTGATGGGTAAGCTGGCTCAGGCGGATGTCGCGTTCGTCTCGAGAGGCGATGATTCCGGCACGCATAAAAAAGAAACATTCCTATGGCAGCAAAGTGGCGTGACCCCGACTAAACAAAATTATTTCTCCGCCGGCCAAGGCATGGGGGCTGTATTAAAAATTGCCGATGAAAAACAGGCCTATACACTCACTGATCGCGGCACGTATATTTCCATGCAAGATAAAATCGAACTGGATATTGTTTTTGAAGGAAATCCGGCGCTGTTTAACCCTTATCACATTATGGCGATTAACCCTGCAAAACACCCGCATGTAAAGTATGCTCTGGCGAAAAAATATATCGACTTTATCACTGGCCCGCAGGGGCAGAAATTAATTGCTGATTACCAATTGCAAGGTCAACAATTATTTTATCCAGATGCGCTCTTACCCTGATAATTACCAGTTATATCCAACGCCAACGATATAGCGAGTATCTGAAGATTTTTTTCCGGCCGCGGGTTTATTGTCATAATCAAAATCAAACTGGGTTAACAAATCCAGTCCGCGGTAAAGTGGCATTTTAAAGCCGCTTCGCGTTCTTAGGAGCACATCTTGCATGTCTTCCAATGACAGCAGTCCCTCATGGTTGTGAAAAAATTGCAACCTGTCTTCCACGATCCAGTAGTGAAAATCAAGCGCCCAGCGCCCCGACATAAACGTCCTGTCCTCGGCTTCGCTATAATCCTCTATGGTATAGGCAACACCCAATTCTGCTGATAAAAACTGGGTTTTATCATTCCACAACTCATGCCCAACCCCGACACCAAAGGCGGATCTATAATTTAAATCCTGAAAACGATCTTTTGTAAAATCTGCGTACAACAAGCCATACCAGTCAGCGCTGAAATAGTGATCATATTTGCCATACGCACGAAAGTTATTCGAGCTTTCCTCGTCGTTATTAGCGGCCTGATTATATTCAGCACCTGCCGTAAACCTGTTATCACCCATTTTGGCAACAATTTCCGCATCGGCATGAAACGCCTGATTATCTGTATTACCGGATGCTTTCGAACCTCCTACATGTATCTTACCGGATACGAGTGCCTGATCAGGTTTCTGCGCTGGGTTAATAGCATTCACCGTTTCCATTGAAACAACTACTGTTTGAGACGTTGTCTTATTCTTTATTGCCAGCCCGCCCTGACTTTTAGACAGCACACCGTTAATTTTACTGGCATCATTGAGCTCAACGCTAACCGCCTTCTCACTGCGAATTTCCACGACCTGACGCCAGGGAACCGTCATTTCAGCATATTTACTGGCAAATTTTAATTGGCTTTGCTGCATTGAGACCACAGTTCCACTTATGCGGTCTCCATTTTTTAATAACAACACATCTGCCTGGACTAACTGGCTACAGCCAACTAGAAACATAAATATAATCTGTTTGCTCATCGTGTTTGAAAATATAATTAAACAACGTTTTCCTTAATCCACTAGGGTAACTTTTCCTGAATATCTTCTGCAATAAATGAAAAGCTGCCGGATTAGGGGGGACTTAGCGCGTCGAGAGGATGCAGGTATTATTTAAGCAATGAACCAAGCACGCCACGAATAATTTGGCGTCCAATCTGACTACCAATACTACGCGCCGCACTTTTTAGCAGTGCCTCACCTACTGATTGACGGTTGCCAGAACGACGACCTGACGCGCGTCTTTGTGGTGCCCTTTCTTCTATCTTCTGCTGTGCCGCTTGTTGCTCGGCCTTTTGTTTAAGCATTTCATACGCTGATTGCCGATCAATCGACTGCTCGTATTTACCGCTGAAAGGCGAACGCTCAAGATATTCCGTACGCTGCACTGCGCTGATCGGGCCAATTTTAGATTCCGGCGGTCGCATTAAGGTTTTCTCTACCGGGGTTGGGCTGCCATCCCGGTTTAAGCAAGAAACCAGCGCCTCCCCCGTTTTCAACTGAGTAATCGCGGTTTCGGTATCAAGTTTTGGATTAGGGCGAAAGGTTTCAGCCACCGCTTTGACTGTTTTTTTATCTTTAGGTGTAAAGGCACGTAGCGTATGTTGCACCTTTAGCCCCAACTGACCAAGAATGTCTTCAGGAATATCCAATGGGCTTTGACTAATAAAGTACACCCCCACACCTTTTGATCGAATCAATCGCACAATTTGTTCAATTTTATCGACCAGCACTTTGGGCGCATTATCGAACAACAAATGCGCCTCATCAAAAAACAATACAAGTTTTGGCGTATCTGCATCACCCACTTCCGGGAAGGTTTCAAACACTTCCGATAACAGCCACAACAAAAAGCTTGCGTACAGATTGGGGGATTGCGCACTTAGTTTGGTCGCATCCAGCACGCTGATCACACCATTACCGGAAAAATCGGTTTTGCATAAATCATTCAGTTGGATGGCCGGTTCGCCAAAGAAATTCTCCGCTCCCTGCTCTTCCAACACCAACAAACGGCGCTGAATTGCACCGATACTGGCCGATGAGATATTGCCATACTCTGATTTCAATTCCCTGGCATTGTCGCCCATCCAACTCAACATTGCACGTAAGTCCTTCAGATCAAGCAACAACATGCCATGATCATCGGCAATCTTGAAACAGCTGTACATGACACCGGTCTGCGTATCATTAAGTTGTAGCAGACTGCTAAACAATAACGGCCCCAACTCTGATACTGTGGCACGCACAGGATGCCCGGTTTTAGCAAACACATCCCAGAATACTGTGGGACTAGCCCTGAATTGAAAATTGTCGATAGCGATCTTTTCCACCCGCTCGGCAATTTTTTCATGCGCCTGCCCTTCCGCCGAAATACCCGATAAATCGCCTTTAATATCCGATAAAAATACCGGCACACCCAAACGGGAAAAGCCTTCTGCCAACACCTGCAGGGAAACAGTTTTCCCACTGCCCGTTGCTCCGGAAATCACACCGTGACGATTGGCCATGGCTGCATCCATCACTACCTGTCCGTTTTCGTGACCACCCAACAAAATACTTTTCATGTTTCTCCAAAACCCATCATTTAACGATGGGTTAATAGTTACAAATTAATCATCATTTATCAAAACAAAAATAACCTCATCCACAGATTAAACTTTAGCATTCAAGCCCTGTGAAAAATCTTTACTGTCAACACATGCTATCTGATCTAAAATACACAGCTATGTTGGTTCCCTATTCATCTTTGACTTGTTCTGGAGCATGCCATGTTAAATGTATTCATTACCATAGATACCGAAATATGGTGCAATGGCTGGGAGCAACTAGATAAACGTTTCCCTGATTACTTTAATAAGTATGTTTACGGCGCGACTTCTAAAGGCAACTATGCCCTCCCGGGCACCCTGGATATTCTCTCAGACCACGGCTTGCCAGCTGTATTTTTTGTCGAGCCGTTGTTTTCTGCCCGTTTTGGATTAGACCCCCTTGCTGAGATGGTCAGCCTGATTCAAGAAAAAAATCAAGAAATTCAGTTACATTTGCACCCGGAGTGGGTAAACGAAGTCGGTGATACTTTATTATCAGGGATAACAGAAAAACTCCCGCATCTGACGTGTTGTGACCAGGATCAGCAAACACTACTTATCAAATGGGGGATTGATTGTTTGCAACAAACCGGGGTAACCGACATTAATGCCTTTAGGGCAGGCAGTTATGCTGCTAATCGCCAAACTCTACGTGCTGTGGCGGCCAACAATTTAACTTTTGATAGCAGTTACAATATTGCCAGCGATTTGGGCGTGGCTGATATAGCACCAGGCGAAACACTCACACAACCCAGGTTTATCGATGGTGTCTATGAATACCCTGTTTCTGTATTTAGAACGATTAAAGATAAAAAGCGCATATTACAAATTACCGCCTGTTCATACAAGGAACTGACTGATTGCCTGAATGACGCTTACGAACAACACTGGGATTCCATCGTCATTGTGAGTCACAATTTTGAACTCCTCAGCCCAGATAAAAGCAAAGTTGATGACATTGTTTTAAAACGATTTACACGTTTTTGCCAGTTCCTCAATGATAACCGAGACAGATTCCATGTCCGCGGTTTTAAGGATCTTACCCCGGTAGATATTGAAGCGCAGCCAAAACAATTATCTGGAACCAAGCTTAATGCCAGCCTACGCACTGCCTCTCAACTGATCCGGCGTCTGCGTTATCAATAATGCCATATAAACTAGAATTGTTTGCCGATCTGTGTTGGTTAATTTCATTTCCTAAGTTCAAACACATAGCCTACGCCTCTGACCGTATGTATCAATTTGGCTTGAAAGGGGTCATCCACTTTATTTCTCAGTCTCCGGATAGCCACATCAACCACGTTGGTATTGCTGTCGAAATTGATGTCCCACACCTGTTCAGAAATTACGGTACGACTAAGCACTTCCCCCTGACGACGCGCCATTAACAGTAACAATTGAAATTCTTTGGGGCTTAGGTCAATTCTCTGGCTTGCTCTAAAAACACGATGTTTGATCGCGTCAATGTCCAAATCCGCTATTTTAATATTTTGAATTTCCCTGGTTTCTCCACGACGCATCAGGGTTCTAATACGCGCTAACAATTCTGAAAATGCAAACGGCTTGACCAGGTAGTCATCTGCACCCAGCTCCAGCCCCTTCACTCGATCATCCACTGCATCTCGTGCTGTAAGCAGTAGAACACGCGTCTGAATGTTTTGTTTGCGTAATGCTTCCAGCAGACTAAAGCCATCCAACCCTGGCAGCATCACATCCAAAATTATCAGCTGGTAAGGCAGTTCTTGAGCCAGGTTGAGGCCATCTATTCCATTTTCAGCAATATCAACGATAAAACCATTCTCTTTCAGGCCTTTACTTAAAAAGGCCGCTGTTTTAACCTCATCTTCAATAATCAGAATACGCATTGCTAAATTATTGCAGATAAATTAAGTCGCGTCATCGACGCGTTGTTGCCCCAATGATTCCAGCTGGGTGATTTTCCAGAAACCTTCATCTGTTGTTAAACTAATGCGAGCCCGATACAAATTTTCGCGTCGATGTTGATGTCCCCAATGTATCACCTGCCCTATCACCAACCATTGACAATCAAATTCCTGCCTGGATTCAAACGGCGATGTGATATTGTCCAATGTCTTTATTTCGATTTTGTCTACCTTTGACCATGCACCATCTTCTATTAAAAAAGCCTGACGATTTTGTAAATACAAGGTTTCAATTAATTCGCCCTGTACGCTAAGCGCTAATTTATCATAGGTTTCTATTTCCTCAGCCGCTTCAAAAGCTTGGTAAATATTGGATAATAATTGTTGCATGACGGGCTTAGCCTGAGCTTCTGGCAATAAACGATTAACCAGTACATTCGGTTTGCCGGCGTGATTCCAATACATGTAACCGCCCCCCAGTAGAACGATAAGCATGACCAAAGCAAACAGATGCATGGTTTCTGAGGTTAAAATCGTTAATACAAATGACAACATCAAAAACACCAAAATTATTTGCAGTTTCTTTATCCGATGGCCATTTTGGTCATTGTTGACGGCAACTAATGCTGCCGATTGCTGACCACTCAATTCGGCCACATTGATGTCCGCCAGCATGTTTTCCCATTCAAACACGCGATAATCGGATGTCACATAGCTATCAAATAAACCTGCGCTATCATAGGCTCTAATCATCACCCGCTGAATGCCTTCATTATATAAATCCCATTGCCAGCTTATTTGCTGAGGTATTTCGACTGTTGTGTATCGCACGCTGATACCCAGCAACGTCGTCGTCTGCAATTGTCGCAGCTGAGGTTGATACGCCTGTATGTCTTCCGCTCCCATGCGAATAAAATCAACACGCTCAAGTTGCGGCTGTAATTCTACACCGTCCGCTTTCAATGGATTTTGAGTTAACAAAAACTCACCGGCTTTTTGTTTAATGCGTGCGTATTCGTGTGGCGAAATATATTTCTCATCGTTTAATTGCAAATCCAACCATTCGCCTAATTCTTTTACTCTGACGACGACTTCTGCCTTAGTCTGCTGCTTTTCAATATATAAAAAAGCCATCACCGGATCACCATGGTCACGTTTTAACTCAGGATTCAAAAAGTGACTCAACCAGGGATCAAGCCAATTTAATTGCAACGTTTCCGGTTGCATCAAAACATCATGATCGATAACTGGCAAACCGTGATGCGCAACAGAAATTATATACGCGTGTTGCGTCGTCTTTAGAATATTGAAATCTGGTGAAATATGAAGTGTTTCTGGTTTGGGCTCGGCAAACGCAAACCACAATTCAAGCTGATGAGCCGAGGCTCCTTCAATTGATCTTTTTATTTCAGAGGATAATGGTGCATTCGTATCAATGTTGATCAAACGTTCTGCAAACTGCTGTATTCCCAAGTTAAACGCCCCCAGAACCTCGGGGCTGACAGTCACCTCAACACGCACGCCTTCATCCAGCACATTTATGGCAATACGCGTATGCGTTTCTTCAATGGTTTTCCCTGCATTCCAGTCAGCCTGCAGACTGTTAACAGGAAGAAATATCAGGACACAAAGCAGGTAAACTATAGGGCAAAAAAGCGAAGTGGCTTCCTCAAACGGAAGCAAAAAAGTTTTAACATTCATATCTGGCTGGGCGGTTTTATTCATGCACGCAAAAAAACCGGGGCTTTTCAGCTCCGGCTCAGTGGCACGTTACGATTTGGAAAAGTTATTAAGAACGGCCTCTTTCGAGCTCGCGTCTATACCGCTCAAGAAAGAAACGATAGATAAAATACGCCACGCCAGCAACAATAATAAAGTAAGCAACAGGCACCAAAAAGGCCCAGCTTAATGCTTCTCCAATACCAACCCGCAAAGGAATTTTTATTTTGTCAGCAAACATGTCGTCACCCACGGTAACAACCAGCTCGTAATGACCTTTTTCTGGAAAATCCACTTGAATTTGTGCCACGCCATTTTTGTAATTGCTGACAACAGTTTCTGCAATCACTTTGCCATCCACCATTTCATCACCTTCTGGGTTATCCAGTTTTGCAACGACATGCATCTTGATCGCCATCTGACGTAAATCACGATCAATAAAATCAACGGCTAAATAACTTTTCCCGATATCTGGCAACGTTTGACAAAAAGCCTCAAACTTGTGACGCTTTTCAGCATCTGATTTAGGTTCTTGATAAGATGTTAAATGAACTATATAAAAGTCTGTGGTAATCAAACATTCCAATTTCTTAAGAGGATCTGTTTGTTCCTGATCCAGTGCCCACACATTCGGCACCATTAAAATACTTATAATTCCCAGAATAAACGGGCGAAATGTGTGTGACATCGTTATTCTCCAAAGTGTCTATGGCTGTTTATTGTTGTGTTTCTGCGACCTGAAAAAAAAACTTTCCTGTCACAATATGACCGTCTTCTGATTGTACCCGATATCTAACACCATACCGACCCGGTACCATTTTTTTCAACGTTGCACTCAGGTGGGACTTGTCCATGGAACCCAGCTTGCCATCCTGATTGTCCATGCGCTCACCACTGGTATTCACGACCGCTAACGCGGTGTACTTTGGTCCCACACCGGCATCAAACCAAAGGTCAATACGCTCGGGAGCTTGTTGTAAGACCGCATCCTTCTCAGGCGTTGATTTGACCAAAATAGCATGCGCTAACGCATTTTGACTTGTGACTAGTACACTGATAAATAAAATTGCGGCATTAAATATTTTCATTTTAATTCTCATGAATTCCTTTGTTTCTCTGGAAGACTAAACAGGCTTTCCCCGCTCCCAGGTATTAATACAATGCTGACATCATTGCAATTGCATCGCCATTTTCCAACCATTCAGTCCAGAAAATTCGAAAACCGCGTTGGCTACTCACGATTCGCGGATGAGAAGGCCCGACGCCTGGTTCACTTAAAAACAGAGCGCTTGACCACGTCTCTCCACCATCTTCAGACAACTTGAAAACCACTTGTTTTTGTTCTGCCAGGCCTACTGTATAGGTGATTCCAATACGCCCACCATCAATGGCCAAATCGCCTGATTTCGCCGTTTTACCACCGACCTGTCTCTCAGGAGACCAGTTATTCCGGGCGGCATCTGCTTGAGTGAAATACAACCCTTTTGCGGATGCTTCTCCATTCCACACCAAACTATATAATCTATCGCGACCTTGTTCCTGTTTAGTCGCTATCGCGCCGCCCTGATGAGGACAACCGATGAACTCCCAACCGAAATCAGCGACTGTGTGCGGCGACTGCCAACTTTTACCTTTCGAAAAGGAACTGATCACTCTCATATCCCGCGGTTGATCATCACGATATAAAACATGCACGTTATTTTGCTCATTGCTCACGACCCGACTCCAGCAACACGTACATGCAGTGTGTTCCAAATCTACAATATGCTGCCACCCTGTTGAGCTTGCGTATTGCGCATATCTCAGCCCCTGAGTATCCCCTGCTTCTTCGCGATCATCCAGCCATACCAGATGAAAATTGCCATGCGCATCCACATTCAGATCAAAGTAACCTTGATCTACAGCCTTAAACTGCCCTTCTATCGGACTGGGCACCGTCTGCCAGCTTTGTCCAGCGTCCTTAGAAAGTGCAAAAACCAAAATACCCACCCAAGGCTCTGAGCCTGATGTTTTCCAGGCCGCTAAAATGGAATCATCATTTGCTGCTAACTGAAAATCATTGCCTCGTTTGGAGGTTTTCACACTGGAAAAATTCTTGTTCACGTAACTGGGTGTTGACCATGTCACCCCCGCATCTTTGGAGGACTGATATTTAAGCACAACCTCCCCCCCCGAGCGTTCCACGCCAGAAACGAGACTGTGTATGGTATCTCCTGACTGATAAATATCCAGTGTGTGAATGTGACTGAGCTGAACAGGCAAGATGACGGGATTCAGATTTTCCTGCCGATTATTGATGGGGGCACATGACATCAAAGGTAACAAGCACATAAGCCCGGCAATGCTGAAAAGCCTGCCCATAAATATCGAAAAAACTCTAGTTATTATCATTATTTTTATCTCTCACCAAAATCAATTTGCAAGATAGCGTCGTGATCATAGCAATATTCGCCAATTACTCGCTTTTTTGGTAACGCAGCATCCTATCTCAGGGATACGTTTGCGTCAATAGAGTTCCCGCCCACTGGCTCGGCAACAAAACTGCGAATACCAGCAATGCCCTGCGCACCAGATTTTAGTGCGTGACTCAAATCCAGTTTTTCTACGCCACCCAGAGCATACACAGGCAAACGCGCATTACGAACAATATTGGCAAACAATGGCCAACCCAATGGCTGGGCATCTGGATGACTAGCTGTTGTCTTGACTGGGGCAAGCACCACAAAATCTACTCCGATACGTTCTGCCTTTTCAATCTCCCTCTCCGAATGACACGAGGCAGAAACCCATGTATATCTGGAAGGACGCGTTTCAAGTTGATTAAGGTGCTGGCTGGTCAAATGCAGTCCCGACACGGATGCTTGAATTTTATCCATCCACGCTGAATTAAGCATTAACCTGATATTTCTATCATGACAACATTGGATGATTTCCCGAAAAAATGCTTCATCAGGGGGCACTGCCATCATTTTCAAACGCACTTGCAATAGCTGAATGCCGCTGTGCAAGAGAATGGCTAAACGTTGTCTAACCTGGGTTTTATCATGCCCCTCCAAAATGGCATAGAATCGCGGTAACTGTAGTGCTTTAATGATAGGAAGATTAGCGGCCGGAAATGTATATTGTGTTAATTGGCACTGATCTACCCAGCGAACGTCCTGCCCCTCCCTTCCATGCGCAAGACCTTGGAAATGGGTTACTTTCCACACATCAAGCAACACATGTTTATCCTCATATTGATGAGAAATACTAATTAAAGGTTCGCAGACAGGGTGTGAAAGTCCTAGCTCTTCATGTAATTCTCGAACCAAAGCGTGTTGTATTATTTCTCCTGCTTCGACTTTTCCACCCGGAAACTCCCATAATCCGCCCTGATGCACATGCTGTGGTCGCTTGGATATAAGAATGCGTCCTTGCTCATCATTGATCACGCCCACTGCAACATGTACAGGTGCTTTGTTCACGTACGGTACTCAGCATTGATGCGCACGTAATCATAAGAAAAGTCACAGGTTAGCACTTCCTCGCAGACCTCGCCTCTGCCCAAAACGACACGCACTGTGATATGTGTTTGATTCATCACGTGTTGACCGGCTTGCTCCGTATAGCTTGCCGCACGCCCGCCTTTTTCCACAATACACACGTCATTCAAATAGATTTGAATCCTCTCCAGCTGCATATTGTCAACCGGCGCACGCCCTACTGCCGCAAGGATTCTGCCCCAATTCGGGTCACTGGCAAAAAAGGCCGTTTTTACGAGTGGCGAATGCGCGATGGTTTTCCCCACAGCAACCGCTTCCTCACTATCTACAGCCTGTTCGACCTGAATTCTGATTAATTTAGTTGAGCCTTCGCCATCGCGTACAATGGCTTCAGCCAGTTGCGCGCAAATTTGATTCAATTTTTCCTGAAAAATCCGCAAATGCGGACTATCTGCGACGATTTCTGTTGCCAGTGAGCAACCACTGGCCATCAACACGCAGGCATCATTGGTTGATGTATCACTATCTACCGTAATTCTGTTAAACGACTTTTCTACAGCTTGAGCCAAACACAGCTGTAACAGACTCGAATCAATGCTCGCATCGGTCGCCACGAAAGCCAGCATGGTTGCCATATTTGGCTGTATCATGCCCGCTCCTTTTGAAATTCCAGTAATGGTGATTTCCTGGCCTTCAATTTCAAATTTGCAAGACGCACCTTTTGCAAACGTATCAGTGGTCATAATCGCCGTGGCCGCCTGCTGCCAATGCTCCTCAGCCAAGTTACTATACGCGCCTGCAACGGCAGGCACTAACTTGTCCATGGGCAAGTTTTCTCCAATGACACCGGTTGAAAATGGCAACACCTGTTGAGCCGCTCCCTCTGTCACCTTCGCAACCTGCTTACAACTAGCCAATGCATCCTGCATGCCCTGTTCGCCTGTTCCAGCATTCGCATTGCCCGAATTAATCAATAACCAGCGTGGCTGATGCTGTAAATGGCGACGAGCAACATGCACCGGTGCCGCACAAAACGCATTTTGCGTAAACACCGCAGCCACGGAGCCGCCAGCATGCATTTCCAATAATAAAATATCGTCGCGTTCGGTCTGTTTTATGCCTGCATTGGTGCTGCCCAATGCAATCCCTTTGACGGGATGCATGACGGGCATTTCAATTGAGCCTACTGCCATGGAATCCTCTGTTTTAAACTTATGCTTTAAAAAATACGCTGATTTTATCGACCTGATTGACTTTGCGTTCCATCAACGAACAATGTTGTTTGATTTGCTCAACCTGGTGAGACTGCGAACTCATCACATGCGGTAACAAAACTTCAATTTCCATGTACCCTTCCAAATAATGAACCCTAAACTCGCTCACATATTCCATAAATTCGCCTAAATATTCGGACATATAGGCATCAATCTGCTTACGCGTTAACGGGAGCTCACCCACCTCTTTAAATTCATCATCTTCAGGATCAATGTGCACCAGCACATCCATGACTTCATCGAAATCCCTTTTCAACTTGTCCCTCACCACATCGCCGATCAAATGCCCTTCAGAAACTGTTATTCTTGGATCGACCACGATATGTGCATCAATGTAAGCATCCTCTCCCATTTGTCGAGTACGCAAGAGGTGAATGCCGCGTACGCCCTCTGTGGTTTTAATCGCTTTGCGAATCTCATTCACTACCGCCTCAGGCAACGACGTATCGACTAACTCATTAATGCTTTCCAACACCAGCTTTATTCCAATTTTGGCAATCATTAATGCCACAATGACGGCTGCAATTGCATCCGCAAATGGATACCCTAACATTACTGCGCCGATTCCAAATAACACAATCACTGAAGAAATTGCATCGCTACGATGATGCCAGGCATTAGCCAACAGCAATTTCGAACGGGTTAATTTACCTATGCGTACCGTGTAATGATAAAGTCCTTCATTGGCTAGAATTGAAATCAATGCTATGGCCAACGTTTCCTGGGCTGGCACCAACAACAGATCAGGATGCAAAATACGCTCGGTCACATCTACAGCAATGCCTCCCGCAATCACAATCAATCCTAACCCCAGCAGCACTGTGGCCATGGTTTCAAAACGGCGATGTCCGTAGGGGTGATCATAATCCGCCTCACGGCTACCCATTTTTATAGCTATCAACACACACATGTCACTCAGCAAATCAGACAGCGAATGCACGCCATCCGCAATCAGCGCTGCTGACTGTCCCAGTATCCCCATACCAATTTTGATCACCGTCAAAAACACATTTACGGCGGCACCCACAATGGTCACCCGTGCCTTCAAAGCGGTCAACTGATCTGCATCATACATTTCAGCCATGTTAGCCAACCCTTATCAAAATAATATATTCATGCTCTTCACTGCGGGTGCCTAACACCTGATGTCCATTAATTCGACACCAGGCTGGAATATCCTGCATCACCCCTGGATCGGTACAATATACAGTCAGTTCGTCCCCGGTTTGCAAGGCCTTTATCCTGTCCTGCGTCTTGATCACAGGCATAGGGCAAAGTAATCGGCGCGCATCCAGTTCGTGCTGAATCATACAAACCACTCCTCAGGTATTTCAGTTTGCGCCAATGGTTTAACCGTAAGGATTCTTTCATCTTTACCTGGCTCGCGGATACTAATCTCGACTGTTTCTGCATCGCGCCCTTGCCCATAGCGCGCAGTAATCTGAGCAGCTACGGCTAAATCCTCCTCGCTTGGTTGACCATCAATCAATGCCAACGGCCCTCGATGACTTGCGCAATTCATATTGATAAAATCTTTTTTATAGCCTTGCATAAAACGCGCTTCACCTTCTTCGCGCGCAACGATAACCTTAAAGTTTTGTTTTGGTCGAATATGCCGCCCGACCTTCAACAGCATGACATCATCCAGCTCATACTCTTTCTCGCCACGCGCCTGCCACAAATCGACCAATTTACGCGAATATTTTTCATCCGTTAGAAAGCAGCAACCGCCAGCTGGCTGCGAATAATCAACAAACCCATATTGCTCTGCCAACGCCATTTGCGGTTTTCGTGAACGACCACTGAAATCAAACAATTGTTGTCGATTTACCCAGCCTTCTTTTTCTGGCAATGTTGGCGGCAGGTTTTGCGCACACAACGGTCTCAACAACAAATCATCTGCGCCGGATTCTTCGGCGACAATCGGCATGGTTTCACGGCGCTGGGACATAGGCCGCTGCCCCATCACTTCACCGGTGATAATAAAGTCGAAACCATTTTCTTTCGTCCATTGCTTGGCTTTATTCACCATAAAGATTTTGCAATCAAGGCAAGGGTTCATATTTGCACCATAACCATGCTTGGGATTAATCAACACATCCTTGTATTCTTCAATAATATCAATGATGTGTAATTTTATGCCCAACTGTTCTGCTACCCACAAAGAATTATTGCGCTTTGGCTTGTCTTTATCTTTTTTGCGGATGGCATGGGTATGACCTTCCACGCAAAACCCCGTAAAAAAATTAATGCCTTCCACGTGGACACCTTGCTCCATCACCGCTTTAGCAGCCAACATGGAGTCCAGACCACCGGATATTAAAGCGACTGCTTTTTTCTGTTCTTTCATGCAAAAAACCTGTTGTTTCCTTCTGAATTCAAGCCAGAAGGTTTAATCAAAAAATCTTTCCATTATACCGCCTTAGCAGACATTTTTGTTTTCAAACTGTCTCTTTGCCTGCAAATTTCAACCGTATCTTACCCTGAACCCTGACAATTCTTGACTACACTTCAATTAATCATTTTTTCTACAGGCTTCATTATTATGGAATTTAAAGACTATCTAAAAATTCTTGTCTCTAAAGACGGCTCTGATTTGTATCTAACAGTAGGTGCCCCTCCAGCTGCCAAATTTCAAGGCTCTCTTAAACCTCTTGACTCGGAAATTCTAAGTAAGGAACGTATTAAAGAAATCGCCGATAGTGTGATGGATGAAGAACAACGAGAACAGTTTGAACATGTCCCGGAAATGAACCTGGCCATTGCAGAACCCAATGTGGGACGTTTCAGGGTTAATATTTTCAAACAACGAAATAATCACGCTATGGTTATCCGAAATATCAAGGTGGATATTCCTAATGCAGACGCCTTGGGGTTGCCACAGATTTTGAAAGATAAAATCATGGAAAAACGTGGCCTTATTTTATTTGTTGGCGGCACTGGGTCAGGTAAGTCAACATCGCTTGCCGCCTTGATAGATCATCGTAACAGCCATTCCTCCGGTCATATTATTACTATCGAAGACCCGGTGGAATTTGTTCATCCGCATAAAAAATGCCTGGTCAATCAACGTGAGGTAGGTGTCGACACCTGTTCGTATGAAGATGCATTAAAAAACACCTTGCGACAGGCACCTGATGTAATCCTGATCGGTGAAATCAGAAGCCAGGAAACCATGGAACACGCCCTGGCTTTTGCCGAAACAGGCCACCTGTGCTTATCCACTTTGCACGCTAACAATGCCAACCAGGCACTCGATAGAATCATCAATTTCTTTCCTGAAGAACGTCGCAATCAATTGTTATTGGATTTGTCTCTTAATCTGCAGGCATTTGTTTCGCAACGGCTTGTGCCTACCGTCGATGGCAAACGTGCAGCCGCTATTGAAATTTTATTGGGAACCCAACTGGTCAGTGACTTGATTCAGAAAGGGGAAGTCCATGCAATAAAAGAAGCCATGGAAAAATCGGAAAATATTGGCATGCAAACCTTTGATAGTCATTTACTGAAACTCTATAAAGCAGGCACCATTTCATTAGAAGAGGCTCTACGAAACTCAGATTCTCCTAACAATCTTAAACTAAAAATAAACCTCAGCGAAGGAAGAGGTTCGGCGTCATCATCCGAAGAAAGAAAGTCGGCCGTCAGTGGCTTATCATTACAGGAGAAACAAGAAGAAGAGGAAAAGGAGGCGGAGCAAGAAGAAACTTGACCCTAAGCAATCGCAATTAAAAAAGGCCTGCATTGCAGGCCTTTTTTTCAAACCATCAACGTCAACTTAAAGTTGAATAGATGCTGGGCTTGATACTTTTTGTTTTGAACCGTCTGGGTTATCCATGCAACCAGTCAATCCAACAATCATTATAGTTATTGCAACAACAGATAATACTTTTTTCATAACATCCTCCAAGATAGGTATTTATATTTATTTTTTAGTGTACTAATTAAGCACGGATAATTTATATCATGCATAATTTTTCAAATCAACACAAAGTTGATCATTTTTTTTGATCAGTTAATCATGTAATCTGATTGCCTTATTAAAAAGTATTTTTACCTGCTTCCCATCCCAACTCACTGTTCCTGCCTGCTCCCAAGTCCCAGATAAATTCTTTTGCCTTAACTCAGGCTTCCACTGGAAAGGCATATCAATCGTTTTAACCTTAATATTAAAAACGGTGTTATCTAAAGGCAAACCGAGTTCACTCCCCCAATAAGCCGTGATGCGCATAACCGCCTTTTTTAAACGCCATTCGTTTATTTTTGGCGTCACTGCAATATTTGCCCACATTGAATGAACGCGCCCCCAATTTGGCGCAAGCATCCTTCCTTGCTGATTAACAAATGGTAAAAATTTCTCTTTGCCTGACGAGTCATGATAAGTAATGGCAACCAACTGATTGTATCCAGCAAAATGGTCGTGCAAATACAATGCGTGGGGGGTAATCCCAAGAAAGGTATGAGAAAACAAGGTAATGCTATTACTTATACCTGTTAAGGCCTGACCGAAGACCGTTGCTTTCGTATCAATATCCAGTCGATATAACAAACCATAATGCAGCGTACTGTTAATTTGCAACACCCCCAGCAATATCAAAAATTTACTCAGCTTGCGAAGTTTTGGCTTGATGATTTGCTCATCGTCTTTGCAAAAAAACGAATCATACCAACTGCGACCTCCAACTGGACTGCGTTCTGGCATACAGTGCTCATCACAACTGACGCGACGACGGGAGTCGGCTATTTTTCGGTAAACAATTTTTCCTAATTGATTAACCCCCGGCAACAACAGAAAATACCCCAGGAATAATAGATAACGCATGCTGATCAGAATTCTCGCATAGGTATCCACCCCCGAATAAACTTTGCCATGAGTATCCAGTGCATACAAATCCCGCATCAACTCATCGCCATCAATATTACGAATTTCTGAAAACTTGCTTGCATAGGTTTGCGCCCCTTTGAAGTCCACGCTTTTGAACACATCAAAGTGATTTAAAATCAATACTGTGCGATTGCACAATGGACATTGTTCATCAAAAAAAACGATTAGACGAGGACTTTTAGACGCAAGCATAGCTCCAATTTTTTGATACCACTCGACAGGTGCCACCAACGTATAAAAAATCAGCATGCCCATGCCAAAAGGATAAATATTCAACACCAGGGTAATTCCCAAATGCAATCCCACGCCGACCACGAAAAAAACTGGCCGTAAATATTTATTCTGATACCAGAATAAAAATGTGAACTGAAAAATGATAATTGTGTAACCAATCATTTTTTGCAGCCACGCCTGCTCCAGGAACCAGTGCATGTCCAGCGCAGAAATATAAAAAGGCATAGATGCCGGTAACCACACACCCAACCCATTTCGCCAGTGCTCAGCAAACATTTTGTGCACAGCAGAATCGAAATACAAAAAACCCAGACAGATTAGCACTGGCAGAGTGTAGGCCAACACCGACACCGGCGGTTTTTTATACGAGGAATAGTGTTTAAAAGGCGTGACAAGCTTTCGACGCAAACCATCCAATGCAAAACACCTGTCATGCGGCATAAACATTAGAAAGAAATTTGCGCCAATCATAAACAAATCAAAACCGCCATCGAAGTCGCGCTGCATGGGGGTAAAGTTTACAAATATGATCCATAAAATATAATTGCTTACAACTGCCTGTTGACTTCGGTACCCCAGCGTCACACATACAGCAATAATCCCCCATAACCCAAGAAAAAAAACTATCATCGGATATTCAACATCCAGATAAGGGATGGGATCAAAAATCAAATGATTAAAGTAGATTAAAAAGAAAACTTCCTGCAGCGTAACCAGGCCAAAAAACAGCCTGAACAGCCCAATTCCGGTTGCCGGAACTTTATGTTGAGATAATCCGAAGAGTTTGGAGAACAGCAATTTGTACATTTTGAATTAAAAATATTACAAATTATAAGGTAATAAGCAAGAAACAGCAGCCAGTATTTTTCTCATTTCTCGGCCACTTTCTTACAGGCATTAAAAAAGGCTGTCATTGCAAACAATGACAGCCTTTCCAAAAAACAGAAAATTCTATTTTTTCTTATTCTTCTTCTTCAGGCTCGTTAAAAACCCATTTGATGAAAAAGTATGCACCAGCGATCAGAATTACCGCACCTACCATACCTTCTGGCTCTTTTAACATTTCAGTTAAATCTAAGATTGCTCCCATGAGTATCCTACCTT
>SPJJ01049975.1_pt1 | contig 38931 bp, 34 predicted proteins | sample 3741741 | NCBI WGS metagenome assembly SPJJ01 (sample SAMN10925908, study PRJNA522277) | cold seep metagenome | isolation source: Elba SIP-enriched marine methane seep metagenome, extraction at timepoint T1 | place: Italy: coast of Elba, Mediterranean Sea | collected 2014-05 | reverse complement strand
ATATTAGGTGGCAGCGGTGTTTATGATATCGAGGGGCTAACAAACACACGCTGGGAAAAAGTGAGCTCTCCTTTTGGAGAACCTTCCGATGAGTTGTTATTCGGCGAATTAAATGGCCAACAATTGGTTTTTTTGCCACGACATGGGCGTGGACATAAAAAATCGCCTTCTGAAATTAATTATTTGGCGAATATTGATGTGCTTAAACGTGTAGGCGTGACTGAGATCATTTCTGTGAGTGCCGTGGGTTCGTTAAAAGAAGAATTAAGTCCAGGCACTTTTGTTATCGTTGATCAGTTTATTGACCGTACATTTGCACGTAATAAATCCTTTTTTACCAGTGGATGTGTGGCGCATGTGTCTATGGCACACCCTGTTTGTTCGCGGCTGGGAAATCATTTGGAAGCGGCAGCCAAGGCGTTGGATATTCCTGTCGTTCGGGGTGGGACGTATTTGACAATGGAAGGACCGCAGTTTTCTACCCTGGCCGAGTCCGAGCTTTACCGAAGCTGGGGTTGTGATGTGATTGGGATGACGAATATGCCAGAAGCTAAACTGGCCCGCGAGGCGGAAATTTGTTACGCGACAGTTGCTATGGTGACTGATTATGATTGTTGGCATCCAGATCATGATGCTGTTACGGTAGAGCAAATTGTTAAGGTATTGGTGAATAATGCTGAAAAGGCACGCTCATTAGTACAGCTCGTGACGCCTGCTTTGGCCAATGATACGTCAGAGCCTCAATGTGATTGTCGAACGGCGTTAGAACATGCATTAATTACTGCACCTGATGCACGCGATCCTGAATTGCTCGCAAAGTTGGATGCCGTCGCAGGCAGAGTTTTATCCAATTGAATACGTGATTTCATTATGGCCGCAGGCGCAAGCACTTGATTCCACAGTGGTCAAAAGGCACTTGTTATGGTCTTGCTTCCGCTTCTGGCCTTCATGCATATAAGCAACGCTTGGCTTATTAGCCACATGGCGTGGGGTATGTAGACTAATATACACAAACAAGAATTTGGTCTAGCAGATATGCTCGCAGTCGTTCAAGCTGTTCTCGAACAGCTTCCGAACTGGTCTTGATGATCACCTTTTCAGTATAGAATGTTGTTTTTTGGCACAATAGATTATTCAAGACTCTCTCGTTTATAAGTATTATTCATAGGAAAACTTATGTCTTCAGCCCTGGATATTGAATTGCGTCAGCAACTGCTGGATACTTCGTGTCGTCTGGTAGACATGGGTTTAAACCGCGGAACGTCAGGTAATTGTTCAGTGCGCTATCAGGACAACTTTTTGATTACTCCCTCGGGAATACCGGTTGAGCAATTGAGTGTCGATCAAATGGTCGAAATGGACCTCCAGGGCAATGTCTTATCTGCAGGGAAGCCCTCCAGTGAGTGGCGTTTTCACTGTGATATTTTTCGTCAGCGCGACGATGCACAGGCGATTGTACATGTGCATTCCGTTTATGCGACTTCTTTAGCATGCATGAATATGGAAGTTCCTCCCTTCCACTATATGATTGCAGTCGCGGGTGGAAATACTATTCGTTGTGCGCCCTATGCCTTATTTGGCACGCAGGCGTTATCCAATTTTGTGCTTGAGGCATTAGATCAGCGAAAAGCTTGCTTGATAGCAAATCATGGGATGGTGACATTAGGTAGCAGTTTATCGAACGCACTTTCTATCACTGCAGAAGTGGAATTACTGTGTCAGCAATATTGCCAAATCCTACAGCTAGGCGAGCCGGTTATTTTATCTGCACAACAGATGTCCGAAGTGCAACAACAATTCAAAGGCTATGGTCAATGGAACAAGAAATGAAGCTGTCTTGCCGTTGATTATTCGTCGAATTTAACTCATATAACACAGGAGCAATAATGCCCATAAAATCTCGAATTCGCACGATTCCTCATTATCCAAAACAAGGAATCATGTTCCGCGATATTACCACTTTGTTAAAAGACCCCATTGGATTACGCATTACCATTCATGAGCTTGTGAACCGTTATACCGGGATGCAGATTGATAAAGTGGCTGGAATTGAGGCGAGAGGGTTCATTGTTGGCACCCCTTTAGCCTATTCCCTGGGCGTGGGGTTTGTGCCTATTCGTAAAAAGGGCAAATTACCTGCGGAAACAGTGGGGCATGAATATGAACTGGAATATGGAGCGGATTGTATAGAAATCCATACCGATGCCATTCTGCCGGGTGAAAAAGTATTGTTAGTGGATGATTTGATTGCGACGGGAGGAACTGCCGAAGCAGCCTGTGCATTAATCACCAAGATTGGTGGTGAAATAGTTGAGTGTGCATTCGTTATCGATCTGCCTGATGTTGGCGGAAGAAAACGATTGGAGGAGAAAGGTCAAAAAGTTTTTGCGTTGGCAGAATTTGAAGGAGATTAAGGTGAGTGAGCAGACATTAACGCGCAACGTTGAAACATTACGCTGGAGAAATAATCAGTTGGAGATGATAGATCAGCGTATTTTACCCGCCTCATTTGAATATATTGCCTACGACTCGGCTGAAAGTGTTGCACAAGGGATTCAGACGATGGTAGTACGCGGTGCACCGGCTATTGGCGTGGCCGCTGCTTATGGTGTCGCCCTGGAAGCAGTGCGATTAAGCGATAAAGATCAACAATGTTTTTCGCAGGACTTAAAAAAAGGGCTGGAATGTTTGGCGCAAAGCAGGCCAACGGCGGTTAATCTTTTCTGGGCATTGGAGAGAATGAAAGCCAAATGGCAATCAATGCAGCAGTTGCCTCCGCCAGAAATTGCCAGTGCGTTATTAACTGAAGCGCATGCCATTCTGGAAGAAGATATAGCCATTAACCGTGCGATGGGGGCTTATGGCGCTGCCTTATTAAACGACTGTGACCGCGTACTTACGCATTGTAATGCCGGTGCATTGGCAACGGCCGGTCATGGTACAGCATTGGGTGTGTTTCGCTCGGCTGTAGAAGCAGGCAAAAATATTTCAGTTATTGCAGATGAAACTCGACCCTTTTTACAGGGAGCCCGGTTAACGGCTTGGGAAATGGTTCAGGAAAACATTCCTGTGACGCTGATCTCCGATAACATGGCGGGCTTTATGATGAATGCCGGCGAAATCGACGCTGTGGTTGTTGGCACTGACCGGGTGGCCTCAAATGGCGATGTAGCTAATAAAATTGGGACATACATGGTGGCAGTTTTGGCGCACAGGCATCACATTCCATTCTATGTGGCTTGTCCGTTATCGACCATAGACATGTCAATAGCGGATGGATCGGCGATTCCTATTGAAGAACGCTCGGTGGATGAGGTGAAAGGCTTCCGAGATTATCACTGGGCAGCTGAGGGGGTTGAAATTCGTAATCCTGCTTTTGATGTGACGCCCGCAGAGCTGGTGACTGGCTTAATTACTGAAAAAGGTGTTGTAGAAAATCCTGACAGCGAAAAATTGAAAGCGTTGTTTTGATTCGCGTTTATTGTCTCAAAGGCTGAAAGCCATATACATACTACGTATAATGGGATAAAAATAAGCAACCTGGTGATGTAAAACAATGGAAAAAACTGTCTTGGTAACTGGGGCAAACGGCTTTGTGGGTAAAGCTTTGTGCTTGGGTTTATTAAGTCTTGGAGTTAAGGTCAAGGCCATTGTTCGGCAGCCTGGTGTCGCAGCGTTTAGTACAAAAGGCATAGAAGAAACGGTTGTCGAGGATTATTCCGAAACCGGTGTGTGGGATAGTCTGCTGACAGATGTGGATTGCATCATTCATTGTGTGGCCAGAACACATGTGACGAAAGAAAAAGCAGAAAATCCGTTGCAAGCATACCGTCACGTCAATGTGGACTTGACCGAGAAACTGCTTACATCAGCCATCCAGCACAACGTTCGGCGCTTTATTTTCCTTAGCTCCATCAAGGTGAATGGAGAGTCAACCACTGGCAGGGCATTTGTGGAAACTGACCCCCCTGCCCCGCTGGAGCCTTATGGTCAATCCAAGTTGGAGGCAGAGAATTTGGTGACCAAGTTGATCCTGCCGAGCAACACTGATTTTGTAATTATCAGGCCGCCCTTGGTTTATGGCCCTGGCGTCAAAGCAAATTTTTTATTTTTGATTAAGTTGGTGCAGAAAAAAATCCCATTGCCCTTTGCCTCTGTAAAAAATGCCAGATCGTTGATTGCCATAGATAACCTGGTGAATTTTGTACTCACCTGTGTGCAACATCCAAAGGCAGCCAATCAAACATTTTTAATTTCAGATGGAAAAGATGTTTCAACCGCACAGTTGATTCAGTCCATCGCACAACAGTGTCAACAAAAACCGTTTCTCCTCCCCTTCCCTGTAGCGTGTATAAAATTTGCCGCGTTATTAACAGGCAAACAGGCGTTACAACGCCGCTTATTGGGCTCTTTGCAAGTCAATATTCAAAAAGCGCAAAGCCTGTTGGGGTGGAAGCCGGTCATCAGCATGGAAGAGGCCTTGCAACACACCATTAACGCCATCGATTCTTGAGCATGAATGCGTTGTCACTTGCCCTTATTGTCTTTGCCGTGTCTATCGTCATGACGGGGGTGATGCGTCTCTATGCACTTAAATTTAACGTCATTGATGTGGCCAATCAACGCAGCTCGCACGAACACCCCACGCCAAGAGGTGGAGGCCTGGCTATTGTCATTGCGTTTTATGTGGGGCTGATTTATGCACAAATGGTACAAGGCTTAGAGCTTGAGCATTATTCACTGTTTTGGAGTGCTTTGGCCGTCGCTGCGATAGGCTTTTGCGATGACCATGCGCATATCCCGGCAAAATGGCGGTTGTTGGTACATTTACTGGCTGCAGCGTGGGTCATGCTAAGCCTGTCAGGATTACCGCCAATCCAGCTCTATACCGCGCAAATTGATCTAGGTATAGTTGGCTATATCATTGGTATCGGGGGCATAACTTGGAGTCTAAATCTGTTTAACTTTATGGATGGGACAGATGGAATCGCCGCGTCAGAGGCGTTGTTTGTGCCAACTGCGCTGGCCAGTTTGATGATGGCACGACATGCTGAATTAGAGGGGGTAGCGGTTATGTTAAGCGCCGCCGCCGCTGGCTTTTTGTGTTGGAACTGGCCCAAGGCAAAGATCTTTATGGGCGATGTGAGTAGCGGTTTTTTAGGCTTTGTTATTGGCATCTTGATATTAATCGCCGCTCATTCAGAGCCTCAGGCGCTATATGCGGGTATGATCTTGTTTGGGGTTTTCATCGTCGATGCAAGCTACACCTTACTTTATAGATGTTTGGATGGGCAAAACTGTTTACAGGCGCATTGTTCGCACACTTATCAATTATTGGCGAAACGCTATGGACATCTAAAATTATTAAGCCTGGTCTGGTTAGTCAACATAGGTTGGTTATATCCAATTGCCTACCTGGTTATGATGCATCCGCACTATAATATTGCAGGACTCTTGCTGGCCTACTTACCCTTATTATTTATCGCCCATGCTTTAAAAGCGGGCCGGATACAAATTCAGTGAAAATAAATTTTAGATCCCGAACCACCATTTTCTTGCATGATTTGTGCATGATTCCATTGGCCTGGTTAGGGGCTTACTGGTTTCGTTTTAATCTGGATGTGATTCCAGATGAATTCTGGTATCCAGCTTTTTTATTACTGCCAGCTGTGATTACGATACAGGTGTCTAGTTTTTGGTCTTTTGGGCTGCACCGTGGCGTATGGCGGTTTTCTTCGCTTCCCGATTTGATCAGAATCAGCAAATCTGTGCTGGTTGGGATCATACTCATTTCGCTCATCTTCTTTTTATATAACCGTTTGCAAAGCGTGCCGCGGGCTGTTGTTCCGTTATATGCTGGGTTATTAATGTTGTTATTGTGTATTCCACGCTTTGTCTATCGTTTTTGGAAAGAAAAAACATTCATAGAGCGGTGTGGAAAACGCGCGCTCATTGTGGGCGCTGGGGTGGCTGGCGAAATGCTGGTGCGCGACCTGCTTTCAAATCATAGTGATGATTTTGTACCCGTTGTATTTGCGGATGATTCTAAAGATAAATTCAAGCGTGAAATTCGCGGGTTACGCGTGGCGGGTCACATTGATGATTTGCCACAGATTGTTACACAATGGGAGGTAGAAGCAATATTGATCGCTATTCCTTCCGCCAATGATGCGCAAATGCGCCACATTATTTCAATCTGTGAACGCTGTGAGATTCCTTTTCAAACTTTGCCGTCAGTCGGTGAATTACTCAGCCGTACAGTCACTACAGAAAACCTGCGAGATGTATCAATCGAAGATGTATTAGGCCGAGACCCGGTTAGAATGGATTGGAAGCATATTAAACAAAGTTTACTCAATCAGGTGGTCATGGTGACGGGGGGCGGTGGCTCGATAGGCTCGGAATTGTGCAGGCAGTTGGCTGAAATCGGCGTAGCCAGATTGGTGGTTTTTGATCAGTCTGAATATAACCTGTATAAAATTGAGGCTGATTTAAACACGCTTTATCCTGATCTGCCATGTATTGCACTGCTGGGTGATGTAACCCATAAACTGTCAGTAGAGACAGCAATTAAACAGCATAAGCCCGATGTGATATTTCATGCGGCTGCGTATAAACATGTACCGATGTTGGAAGCACAGGCAAGGGAAGCGGTTTATAACAATTTGATGGGTACCAAAACCGTTGCAGAACAAGCCGTTGCAGAAGGCGTAAAGCGGTTTATTTTGATTTCAACAGACAAGGCTGTAAACCCTACAAATGTCATGGGAGCGACGAAACGCGCAGCGGAAATTTTGTGTCAGGGACTGGATGCAGAAATGGCCACGCGTTTTAGCACGGTCAGGTTTGGTAATGTGCTTGATTCGGCTGGCAGTGTGGTGCCCTTATTCAGAGAACAAATCAAGGCCGGAGGGCCGGTGACCATTACTCATCCGAAAATCACGCGTTATTTCATGACCATTCCAGAGGCGTGCCAGTTGATATTACAAGCGGAAAGCGTGGGGCAAGGAGGCGAAATATTTGTGTTGGAGATGGGCGAGCCGGTCAAAATATCTTTTTTGGCAGAACAGATGATTCGCCTGAGCGGAAAGATACCCGGCCAGGATATTGCCATTGAATATATTGGTTTACGACCCGGTGAAAAGTTATATGAGGAACTGTTTTATGCACAGGAGCAGCTGCTTAAAACCGAGTATGAAAAGTTGCACCTGGCCAATGCCAGAAAATATGATATATCCATGATTTATCAACAGTTAAAACAACTGGAAGAAGACTGTCAGTCTGCAGACGCCAGTCAAGTTATCCACAGCTTAAAAGCAATGGTGCCAGAGTTTTCTAGCGAAACAGCCTCATAGATTTTTGGCTAAAACGCTTAGTGATCGGTGAAATTATTGTCCTTAAGCGGTTTTGAAACTACGCCACACTACGTAAATTTATAGACGGTGATTAGCGCTGACTGAGCTATGTCATGTTCAAGAGTGTCTAAGTTGATACCAAAAAGTCCCTAGCATTTCATGCAAAATCAATAAGTTACCTTTCATGGCGTATACGGAGGGCAAAAACATAAAAATGTCCCACTTCTCAATACGACTCATAAAACCGGTAGGGGCGGGAATGGTTGTAAAGCCCTTCTGTTTAAACTGTGTTAATGCGCGAGGCATATGAAAAGCTTCGGTGACCAGGATGATGCGCGTAATACCCTCCTTACTCAAGGTCTGGTAGCTGAAACCTGCATTTTCAGCGGTATTTCGACTACGACTTTCCTGCCAGCGGGGGTGAATAGCATACCGGGTGTGTAGTTCTTCAGCCATTAAAGTGGACTCTTCCATTGGATGTCGACCCATAACATTGCCACCGGAAACCAATAGGGGTAATTGCGTTTGTTGATGCAATTGGGCGGCTAATGCCAAGCGGAGCAGGCTTCTTTCTTTCAATAAATAAGGGGGGTTAAGTTCGCTACTGACTTTTCTGTAACCACCACCCAATACAACAATTGCTTGAGGTTTAAGGGCGTGGGCTGTGTCGTGATTAAGGGCGGGGATTGTCTCCCAGCTTTTGGCGAAAAAATAATGAATAACCGGCAAGCTAAATATCAATAGACCGAATACGCTCAGTCGCAATAGCATTCGCCCCAGTTTTTTGTGCATGTAGAACAGGCTTATAAATGCACATAAAATAAACAAGGTGGGAGGCAGGATCAATGATTTTATAATGTAAATCAAATAGATTTCCATGAGCAAAAAGCCATGTGTCTAAAATGACTTACCTTAACCTGGATAGGTCATTAAAGGAACAGAATTTGATGAATAGTTTTGTTCCGCTGGGTATCAACAGAACAAGCGTTACAATGTCGGTTGGGACACTCCAAGTATGTCGGTGGATAAGTGCAACGCCTTCACCGTAGCAACGCCCTGGAGTAGTGTAGATGGCTATCGCTTATTCGCATTGAAATGACTAATTCAGGTGAAATTGTTGAATCTATTTTCTTAATTTGACTGTTCGAGAGAAAGATTCGTGTTCATCATAGAACAATCATGACACTAAGAACGGGTAACCGGTTTGAGACCCAGTTACCCGTAGAGATAAGAAAACAGCTGCTTACTTATTTAAGCCCCATGCAGTTTGCATAGTAAGTCGTCGTGGCAGGCCAATCGGAGAAAACGCCGAGGACACCCACTTTTTTAGCTAATACATGTAGCAATTCCATCATGTCACCATCGTTATTGATAGCTTCTGATGTTGTCTGGTAATACCAGCCGCCGCCAGTTGCTAAAGGGCCTGATCTCTCAAGCGTCCAGGTAATGATATCCAGACCGGCTTTTTTAGCGCGTTTAGCATATTTTGAAGGAACGATTTGTCCCCATTTATTCACTTTAACCAACATCCACATGGGCGGCGCAATGATTTCAACGCCGTCTTTAACTAACTCTGACATGCTAGGTGACCAGGTTGAAGGGTCAGTATGATCAAATGACGGGTCATCATAACGACCGTCAAGGTACACCGCCTGCTTACCAAAGCGTGGTGTGTTTTCTATCCAGTACAAGACGTCATCATAGTTGAATGATTGCGGATAAACTTTGCTCGGGTGAACGCGTGCTTGTTTATATTCGTTAATCATTTTCTGTGCATAATCTTCCTGCGTAAAGCCATTAAATGGCATTTCTACACTAGGTGATTTCAACTCAGGCGTCATTTTTGCACCCAGTTTTTTGAACAATCTGATGCTTTCTTTATGCGTTAACAGCGTGCCTCTGCTGGCATACAGATCGGTGCGCCAGTTTGCAGTGGAGTTTAAGTATTCATCAAGTGTGGTGGCATTTTTGTTGCCGGCATCCATTTTACCCTGTAGGGTTTTGAATTCTCTTAACGTAATATCACTGGTACAACATTTCACATCTTTAAAGGGTGTAGCGCTACTGTAATCGGGTGGCACGCTGCATTTTTCAGCCAGCGGCGTTGCTAAAATATCAGTGGTTGTATGCAAATCGCATTGAGAATGACGACATACCAGCTCTTTGTCTTTAGTAAACGTTACATCGCATTCAAGAATGCCTGCGCCCATTCTCGCGGCAGCGACATAAGATTCTTTCGTATGCTCTGGAAACTGCATGGGGGCACCGCGGTGACCAATGGAGAAGTCAGATTTGTAAAATGGCCCTTCACTGCATTGTTTTAACTTCCTTTTAAGACGGCTGGGTTCCATGTCATTGACAAGAAAATAAGGTCTAGGGCCCAGTTGAACAGAGCTTTTGTTATGTTTTTTGTTATGTTTACCTGCAAAATATGGTTTGTCTGCAGAAGCAGAAAAAGACGCTGTTGCACAGAGTACGGCAACCAGTGTTGCGAATGGTTTGATGAATTTCATTCTTCCCTCCAATTATTATTAGGAGAGTGCAGAGTATGCGGGGGAAATGACAAGCCGATGAAAATTAAATTAAGCTTTGATGACATTCGGCTTAAAATTGTGAGGTGTTCAAAAATCTGTGTCAGTTAATTTAGCGGCTATGCGTTTCGCTTGTTTGCCATGGAAAATATCTGTTGAATCTGCTCTTTAAGAGTAGAGCCCACAGTGATGTTTCATAGCTGGATAAAAACTGGATCTATACTCAGATTTTAACTCCACGATCCAATTGATCATTCAAAATAAATGGTCATAAACAAATGTCAATGACCAATTTTGGATAGGCAGTGACAAGGCTGTCCGAAAACAGCCTCTTAGCCTGGTAGGCCATATTTTACCGATCAGTATCGTAATAGTCCGTGACCGAATTATCTGACGCAACCAGTCTTGCTCTCACGACGAATCCCATAACCCGGTAGACTCCAAGCGTTACTCATTTGGATGTGGTTAAGGAGTAAGCATTAGGGCGGGCGCAGTGTTCGAGAAAATTATTGGGCTAATTTGTAAATTACCTGAATCAGCAACTGTGTTTTTATACACTTACTTCAATCTCTTGAAACCGGCTCATCAATGCAGCCTTTGTTTCTTCGGCAAATTTATTGCCATCCAACACCAGTTTTTCTAGCTGATCATTGTCAGACAATGCCAACTCTTTCAGCTCATTATTACTGATTCGCAAATCCAGTAATTCAGTATTGTTACTGACATCAATCTCGGTTAGCTCGTTTTTATCCAGATAGAGCTCTTCAAGCTTGGCATTGGCTGCTACGTTAATATCTTCAAGCTCATTGATGAACACTTCCAGATGTTTTAATTCCTTATTTTGACTTAGATCCAAACTCACCAATTCATTATTGCCAACAAACAATTCTTCAAGCTGGGTATTTTTAGATACATCCAGTTCGGTCAATTTATTGCGCGTTAAATCAAGTAATTTAAGCGACGTAAAATACTCCAGTCCTTTGACACTGGAAATTTTTTGTTTTCTGCATCTTAATTCCAGCAGGTCATCCGTATTTTCTATGCCTGTTTCCATGACACAGGCTTTAAAGGCTTCATCTGCAAATTCAATATCTGAAACTTTCATCTTTTGATCCCCTTGATTGTAAATGAGTCAATAAACTACGTATGTCATATTTCGCCCAACGTCTCCCGAATTCGTTACCTTGACGATTCTCTTGTCGTGAAAATAACAATTTCAGTTTAGATCAAGCATTGACATAATTGTGTCTTCTAACAGAAAACCCTGTCCAACATTTTTTGGCAGGGTATTGAAAAACAAACTAAATTTCGAATACTCAGCACGTCAACCCCGACTATTCTGTACGCATAAAAACCGCTTTATTTGCTTGCCAAATGTCTGTTTGATTTAGTTAAAGCAATCTGGATGCCAGAGTTAAGCGTGTAAATCGGCAGGGCAGCCAGGAGACTGTCGGGGTGTTCAAATAAACAAACGCCAATACAACAGCGCAAAAAGGGAGGTCAGGCTGATGCCTAATAGATTTAACACACTGCCATAGCGAGCCATGGTTTTTATACAAACAATACCACTACTCATGGCAATCGCATTCGGTGCTGTCGCAATGGGCAGCATGAAGGCATAACTGGAACATACGGTGGCGACCATCATAAACAAGCGTGCATCCAGGTTATTACTTTGGCACACGGCTAAAATGACCGGTAACAACATGGACACCAACGCCGTATTGCTGGTCAATTCAGTCGCAAATGTGACTAATGTTGCAATCAAAATAATTATCCACACGACAGGCAAGTCTACAAAGCGTTCAATCACAACCGCGACTTCTTTAGCCAGCCCTGTTTCGGTGAATGCCAATGCAATCGAGAATCCGGCGCCAAACAAAAACATAATTTCATAGGGGACTTTTTTACTGTCCTCCCATTGCAAAATAGTGAATGGCGGCATGAACAACACTAGTCCACTGGCGAGCAATATTCCTTTTTCATTCAATCCTAATCCAGAGTAATAGGGTTGAATCGGTGCATTGATGAATAACACAACAATTAAAATACCCAGCAACCCCAGTACTTTTTTTTGTTCACCGCTTAATTTATGCGTGCAAACATCATGTTCAACCACTAAATCTTTGCTGCCCAACGACAAGATCATCGTAACCACAGCAAACATTACCAAGGCCAATGGAAAAACCAGCACCACCCATTGTAAGAACGCGATGGTTGGGATTTGATAGTCATCCAGCAAGCCGAACAATATAAGATTAGGTGGTGTACCAATGGGCGTAATCACCCCGCCGATACTGGCTCCATAAGCAATGGCAAGAACAAAACGCATTTTCAACGGCTGACTTTCTGTCAGAAACAATGCCATCGGTACCAGCAACAATGTCGTCGTGGTATTGGATAAAAATGAACTAAGAAGCCCAGAGGTGAGTACCAGTGAGAAAATCATGCCTGCCGGGGTCGCTGGAAACAGTTGTAAAATTCTGGCAGAAAGATATTTATGCAAGGTGGTTTTTTCTACGGCAATCGCCAGCAAAAAGCCACCAAGAAAGAGAAAAATGATCGACTTCGCGTAGTTTGGGGTAACCTCATTCGTTGGTAATATATCGAATGCCGGAAAAACCACAATGGGGAGTAGAGAGACCACGCCTAGCGGCAAAGCCTGGTTGCTCCACAGACACACCATCATTGCAATCAATCCGAGCAGAATGGCTTGCTGTTGCAGCAACAGCCACGATGACAGCCAAAAAAACGCAATGCCTAATGCAATGGCGAAAACAATGCTGCGAACATTTTTTGCCGACTGCATGGGGTTAATCGTATTTACAACTTACCTAACGCACCAATTTTGGTGGTTATTTTATTGACGACTTCCAGTTTTTTCCCTCTACGTCTATCTTTAATCCTTCTTTCATCAATGCTTGGAATACCATATTGATTGACGCGCCTATCATTTTGCCACAAACGATATACAAACTCTCTCACTGCAATATGTTTTCCCAAAATCGGTTTGCGATTTAATTGCGCAATCACCCGTTCTGCCACCATGTCCGGCTCGATGATTACTTGAGCATGATATTCCAGTTTATTGGCTGAATTATCTTTCATGATCATTATTTCAATTTTTGCTATCTGGCCAGACTTTTTGAAGAGCCCACCTTTTAATACCGGCTCGATAAAATCAATAATATCTTCAATTCGGGTTTCCTGAGGAATGCGTCTTAAAAAAACTATCATTGCAGCATGGTTATCGTTATTTAGAACACCTAATTATAACCGCCATTTATATTTTTCCGTTATCAATCACAGGTGTCACCCAATAATTGATGCCAGAACCTGAATACGTTTCACGTAATTTATGCACTAGCTTTGGCAATTCCTGTGTGTTTACCATCATCTGAAAGCGAGTCTTTTTTTGTCGACCACTGACTTGCTCGGCCACCGACATACCTTCATTTTTGTGATCGTGAAAAAAAACCGTCGAGCAACTAAAACCGTATTCACTTTCAAATGTCAGCAGACAATCCACCACAGACTCCTCAAGCGTGGGTGGCACATACAGAGACACCAACACAGCACCCGCTTCAGTCATGAATATTCTCCTTTGCGCCAACCAAACATTTGATACAGAATGGGCAATAAAATCAGAGTAAGAAAGGTAGATGAAATCAACCCCCCAATCACCACAATTGCCAAAGGACGTTGTATTTCTGAGCCGGGCCCCTGAGCAAACAACAAGGGAATTAAACCAAATGCCGTGGTGCAGGCAGTCATCAATACGGGTCGTAAACGCCTGCATGAGCCTGTGACGATGGCATCCTGCAATAGCATGCCCCGACTCAACAACTGGTTGAAATAATTGACCATCACCACGCCGTTTAACACAGCAATCCCCAGCAGCGTAATAAACCCAATCGAGGCCGGCACCGAGAGATATTCGTTGAATATCCACAGTGCAAAGACCCCGCCAAGAAGTGCCAGTGGCACATTAGCTAACACCAACAAGGCTTGCCGCACTGTACCGAAAGTAGAAAAAAGCAATAAAAATATTAATCCTAACGCCAATGGCACCACCAATAACAACCTTTCCGCCGCACGTTGTTGGTTTTCAAACTGCCCACCAAACTCAACATAGTAGCCGGTCGGTAAATCCACCTGCCGAGCAATGTGTTCACGCGCCTGTTCCACAAAGCCAACCAAATCGCGACCTTCTACATTGGAGCGAATGACAATATAGCGTTGGCCTCGTTCGCGCTCAATTGCGACCAGCCCTTCAACCCGCTGAATATTAGCCAGTGCCAGCAAAGGCACTCGGCCTCCCTGCGGTAGACTGAGCTGAAGGTTTTCGAACTCTGATGTATCGCTAGAACCTCTGACAATCAGCGGTGTACGCACCTGGTCTTCCTGAATAATGCCAATTTTCACGCCTTCCAGTTGCGCACGCAACATATCTTGCACCTGGTCGCTACTCAAGCCCCAGCGCCCGGCGGCTGATTTATCAATGTCCAACTGCAAAAATTGCATGCCTTCATTTTCCCGCGTATAAACATCGACAGCACCCTCAATGCTTTTTAATACTTGAACAATTTCTTCTGCTTTCTGGTTCAGGCGATCCATATCACTGCCAAACAATTTTACCGCCACATCGCCGCGGCTACCGGTCAACATTTCTGAAACCCGCATTTCAATCGGTTGCGTAAAGCCAAACTCAATACCCGGCATTTGCGACATGACCTTGCGAATTTCTTCTCGCAAATCCTCTTTACTGGAAAACCGCCACTGTTCGCGTGGCTTTAAATTAAGAAACGCGTCCGTATCGTTCAAACTCATCGGATCGAGACCCAACTCATCGGTGCCCACCCGTGACACGACATGCGTGATTTCAGGAATATTTTTCAACAGATTTTTCTGTACCTGAACATCCAGGGCAACCGACTCTTGCAGCGTAATCGAGGGCAGCTTTTCCAATTGCACAATCAGGTCGCCTTCATCCATCGTCGGCATAAAACTGCGCCCAGTCTGGGAAAAAACAATGACCGACAAGGCGCAAAGAATCAACGCCGAACCAAATACCACAATACGCCGCTGTAAACAAAACAACAGAACGGGCCGGTATATTTTTTGTAACTGTCTGGGCAGCCATGGCTCATTTTCGGCAACCTGTCGCAAAAACAGGGATGCCAACACCGGGATCACGGTAAGCGCCAATAACAGCGAGCCACTCAGCGCAAAAACAATGGTTAATGCGACCGGCGAAAACAGCTTGCCTTCCAGGCCTTGTAAGCTCAACAATGGTAAAAAAACCACAACAATAATCAACGTCCCAGACACCACGGGCAAGGCGACATCTCGGGTGGATCGGTAAATAACATGTAACAACGGCAAGCGTTTTGATTTTTCATGTTCGGCAAAATGCGAGAGGATGTTTTCTACCACCACGACCGCGCCATCCACCAGCATGCCGATAGCAATAGCCAGCCCACCCAGGCTCATCAAGTTAGCCGTCATGCCGCTGGCTTTCATCAAAATAAATGTAAACAAGGCGGCCAGCGGCAAAGACAAAGCCACAGTCAGCGCTGCACGTAAATTCCCCAAAAACAAAATCAATACAATCACGACCAGCACAATGGCCTGCACCAAAGCATTGGAAACGGTGGCAATGGCTTTATCGACTAAGGTGCCACGGTTATAGAACACATTAATTTCCACGCCCGGTGGAAAACCGCTACTGATTTCATCCAGTTTGGCTTCAATGTCGCTGACCAGCTGGCGTGCATTGGCGCCACGCAAACTCAACACCAACCCGGTCACGGCTTCGCCCTTGCCATCCTTGCTAACCGCGCCATAACGTGTCAATCCTTCAATGCGTATGTCAGCCACATCGCCCACGGTAATCGGCGCACCCTGATGACTGTTTATCACCAAAGCGCTGATATCCGCTTGGCTTTGCAAGCGCCCCTGGCTACGCACAATCAACGCCTCTTCCCCTTCTGTCAAGCGCCCTGCGCCATCATTGCGGTTATTACTTGCCAAAGTGTCACGCAACTGTTGCATGCTGATATTTCTGGCAGACAAGCGGGCATTATCTGGCACAATGACAAAACTGCGCACCAGCCCGCCCAGTGAATTCACATCAGCGACTCCGGGTACCGTCCGCAGAGCAGGGCGGATCACCCAATCCAATAAAGTGCGCCGTTGCATTAAATCCAGATCGCCACCTTCGATGGCAAACATGTACATTTCACCCAGCGGTGTTGTCATTGGCGCGATGCCGCCTTCAATTTCCGCGGGTAAATCAGGCCACACACTGTTCAAGCGCTCTGCCACTTGTTGGCGTGCCCAATAAATGTCGGTACCTTCGGCAAAATCAATCGTGATATCAGTAATCGCGTACTTGGATAAAGATCGCAACATTGCCTGATGGGGGATGCCCAGCATTTCCAGTTCGATAGGTGCTGTGATACGCGCTTCAACTTCTTCCGGCGTCATCCCATTCGCTTTAACGATTATTTTTACTTGTGTCGGCGAAACCTCCGGAAAAGCATCAATCGGTAAGGTGTTAAATGCTGATAAGCCGCTGCCAATCAATAAAATGATCAACAACATGATCAGCAGACGTTGTTGCAGAGCAAAGCGTATCAAGGTTGCCATTATTCATCACCCAGTCCCAGCCATTTGGCTTTCAATGCCGCTGCACCGCGCACAGCAATTTGTTGCGCGGGCTGCAGGTTGCCACTGATCACGGTATGATTATTTCGTTTTCCATAAATTTTAATCGCCACGACCTGAAACCCCTGCTCATTCAAGACAAACACATACGACTGGCCATTATGCTGGGCAATTCCTGCATTTGGCACACGATAGCTCGGTTGGTTGCTACTCTGCACGATTTGCGTCGTCACTGTTTGTCCGGCTCGAATTGCCGTACTCACCTGGTTAATTACGGCCCTTACCAGCACGGTTTGATTCTGCGGATTTACGCTCTGCCCCAATAAGCTGACTCTGGCCGTTACATCGGTGTTTTGTACCAACACCTTGTCACCTTGTTTCAACAGGCTGATGCGCTCTTGCGGAACATATAGTTCTAACCATAACTGCTGTAAGTTTGCGATGCGGTAAATTGGTTCCATCACGTCCAGGTGCTCCCCGGCCACGACTTTTCGATCCAGCACCACGCCACTAATCGGTGAGCGCAAGGTTAACCGGCTATTTAGACGACGCTTGCTCTGTAGTGTTTTAATATCGCTGCGTGACATCCCTGCAATTTCCAACAGTTGTCGCGCTTCATTCACTTCTGCCAGCATACTGTTATAGCGACTACGGCTTTCCTGCCAACGTCTATCCGCAATCACGCCTTGTTGTAGCAGTTTTTGATCACGTTCATAGCCCAGGCGAGCCAGGCGGCTTTCGTTGACCGCTTTCAAAAACTGACGCTGCAGGGTGAGCAATTCAGGGCTGTCAATAAAGGCCAGTACATCGCCTTTATTGACGTTATCACCGATAGCCGCATTCATCTGGCTGACCAGGCCGGTTAAGGCAGAACTGACAATATATTCATTACTGGGCGGGATGCTGACCTGGGCGGGTACGGTTAACAATGGTATTTGCTTAACCTGGTTTAAGCCCCCGGTTTTTACCCCCAGGTTATAAAACTGCAGTTGTGAAATTTTGATTTGATTGTCTTGCGCGCCAGCCAGAGACATCCCCATTAACATCACAAAAAAATAAATCAACCTCATGGCAACACTCCTACGGCCTGGTTATAAAATGCAATATCGCGTTGCTGTTTAACTTCCTGCTCTTTGGCATGACGAATAGCATGTTCGGCTTGCGCCTGAATCTTCAATAAATCCATCAAATTAATTTCTCCCGCAGAAAAGCTCAACTCGCTCATTTCCAGATGCTTAACAGCAATGGTCTTTAATTCGTTGGAAACCGCCAATTCTGCTTGATCAATTTGCAGCATGTGTTTTGCTTCGTGCAATGCTCTTTGCAGTTCTCTAAACAATAAATCCCGACGCGCAACTAATTGCGTTAACTGAATATTTTTGTCCGCAACCTGTGGCGCCACAAAGTCCTCTCCACCAAAGGGAATGGTGATGCCAATTCCGGCACTTTCAATATCGTTTCCATCCCGCGCATCACGCTCGCTTTTCATACCTAATTGAATACGGGGTTGTCCGGAGCCTTGCCGGGCAATCCAGTCCACTTCCGCCTGCATTCGCTGAACCTGCGCATTCACCGCCTGAATTAGAGGATGCTGGGCAGTAATTTCTGAAATTTCAGTTTGTTTTTCAACAATGTCAACCGGCACCCTTGTGTCGCCCGACAAGCTGATGAAATTCTGACGGCTATGCATGACTTCCGCTTCAGCCTGGGTCAGCAAAGAACGTTTCTGTAAAAAATCCGACTGCGCCAGTAACAGGTCAGAACGCGGCAAATCGCCTAACTCGACGCGCTGTTCAACCTTATGCAATAGCTTCTTGGAAATTGCCTGGGCTTGTTGAGCTTGCTGCCAGCGGCTATCGGCCAGTTGCAACGCCCACAACGCATTTCTGACCAATCCACACACTCTAAGTTTTAATGCCGCTGTTTGTAGATCAACCGCCTGCTCTGCCTGTATCGCAAGCTGTTGTCCTGACTCACGTTGTCCCCAGCGCCACAATGGAATGTCCAGTTGCGCATCAAATTCACGATAGCCTGTGTCATCCGCCAGCCAATCATCCAGATACGATGCAGAAAATGAAAGCGGGCCAGCTAACCATTTATCACCGCGTTGCCGGACGGCATTCGCTTCCTGCAGACGCGCCTGGGTTAAGGCATATTCAGGATAATGTCGCCAGGTTTGTTCTACGAGTTGCGGCAAACTCAATTGCGGGTCTATCTGAATGGTATCTAAATGTTGTACTTCATAGCGGGAATCAGCGCTAACAGCCTGTACACAGAGGGCATTCAACAGCAAAAACGCCATGTGTCTAAATATTTTCATTCCATTCTTCCTTTCAGAACGTTGACTTAAACCAGAGAATCACGATGGCCACCTTTGATAGTAATTGCAGCGCCTGAGTTGATGGTAACCACGTTGAGTTTATGGATTTGAGGGACAATTATATATGAAGTGTATGTCAGCTTTAATAATTAATAATACCCAAGCCACTGCCTATCGACTTCATCTCCAAACGCTTGGTTTGTAATCTAAAGGTGCTCTATTGTTAGACGTTATTTCAGAATATTATATTATATTATGCTAATGCTTATGGCAACTGTTTTATGTCGAGTTAATCAAACTACGTGTTCGCCAATCAGGTAAATTTTTGTACAGCTCTTGTACTGACGGGTAGTTTCGCATTGTCTGTATTACGATGGGCAACGGCTCGGGCAGGATCTCTACAAAATCTGTTTCGCCTTTTCCCAGCTGAAAGGCCAGTTGCTCTCGGGGCGGTGTAAATGCCGCATCAACGAATGCATTATTGCCGCGTGCATCCATTCTGTACCAGCCAAACTCTTGCAGATACACGGCATTCAAGCCATGCAAACAATATGGCTCGCCCTCTCCATCGACGCTTAATCGCTGATAGCAAAACCCCGCCGCGATGTTATTCGCACGCAGTAATGCTGCCAGCAAGTGTGCTTTTGCATAACAATAGCCGTTTTGATAATGCAATACTTGTGAAGCGCTAACTGTGACGGGTTCGCATTGATAATCCCAGCTATGCTGAATGTTGTCTCTCACCCATTCAAAACAGGCTTTACTGATGGCGCTGTCTGTACTGACATGTATTGCCAGTTTTTTTGCCAGTGATTGTACCGACGTATGCTGCCAGTCGATACAATCACTAGGCTGTAGATATGCCGCTCTGTCTTCGGCGACCTGTACTAATTTCATACGGACGCCTGGTTGTGAATGCAATCGCGTAGAATACGTATCATTTCATCAATTTCAACGTGGGTAATATTTAAGGCAGGCATAAAGCGTAAGCTATCAGGCCGTGGTGCATTCACCAGCAGCCCATTGGCAAACGCCTGATGCATGATGTCTCCCGCATGTCTGTGTTTTGTGTCAAGCGCCAACAACAAACCCATGCCACGCACCTCACCCAAACCGTGCTGACGTGAAAGCGCATTCAATTGTCTGCGCAGATACGCACCCCGCTCAACCACCTGAGCCAAAAATCCGCTTTCGTTTACGGCTTTAACAATTGCCAATCCAGCTGCCGTCATCAATGGATTGCCATTGAAGGTTCCGCCTTGCTCGCCATACTCAAAACAACTGGCTTGCCTGCTGGAAAGCAGGGCAGACAAGGGTACGCCACCGCCCAGGCCTTTTCCCAATGTCATGATATCCGGTTGTACATCAAAATGCTGATAGCAAAATAATTTTCCGGTTCTACCCACCCCGGTTTGCACTTCATCAAAGATGAGTAATACATTCTGTTGTTTACATATTTTCTGCAAACCCTGTACGAACTCGGCTTGTGCGGGTATGACGCCAGCTTCTCCTTGAACAGGCTCAAGCATAATGGCGACAGTTTGCTCATCAATGGCGTTTTCAACCGCAGATAATTGATTAAACGGCAGTTTAATAAAGCCCGGGACTTTCGGCTCGAATAATGATTCCCACGCGGGTTTTCCCGATGCCGACATGGTGGCCAGCGTACGCCCATGAAAACCTTGCTCAAAGCTGATGATTTTATGCGCTCCCGACTTAGTCGTTGCCCCCATTTTCTGGCCAGCTTTATGGCACCTTCATTGGCTTCAGCCCCACTGTTGGCGAAAAACACATGCTCAAAGCAACTGTTTGCCGCCAGATATTCCGCCAACGCACACATGGGGCGGTTATAAAATGCCGGACTGATATTGATTAACTTGTCGGCTTGTTGTTGCAGTGCAGATATCAGAACAGGCGGCTTATGCCCCAGTGTGTTGACTGCCCAGCCCTGAACAACGTCTAAATAACGTTTACCCTGCTCATCCCAGACATAAGAACCCTCACCTGCAACAAAGAGGGTCTCTGGGCGTTGCGCAATAGGCATGAGCGCATCACATGTTTTCATCACTGACCTCCTGGTTGACTTGAATTTGCAACATTTGATGGGCGCCGATCTGAAACTCATACTCTACATCCACGATTGAAACCTGGTGATGCTGAGCCTGTATGGAGGCTATGACCTCATCCAGATGTTGAGAACGTTGATGTTGCAAATCCACTAATGGAAATATCCGCACTGTTTTGGCAACCCGGCACAACTCATTCACCGCGTTTACATGAAAACTAATATCCAGTTGCTGGCTGTATAAAAACAGTAAATGTGAACACAGCGCAAGATCAAATTGTTGGTTGGTAAATGGCAGAACAGGCAATGCCGCATTGATATAGCGTCCTTGTTGTCTACCCTCATCGTAGTCTTGCAAAAACACTTGCATCGCGCGCATACGCTGTTGCCCCAACTGTTGTGCGGAGCCAAAGCGTTGCAAGTTTAAATGTGCTGCGTTTTTGGCGACCTGTTCCAGCATGTCCGCATAAATTTCATCAATCCGTTGCGCTATTTGTTGAGCGCTGAATTGATACAGTGGATCCACCGATACGCTCTGTCCTTGTTGGCGGCTATGTGCTGCATTAAATGCAGCGGGCCCATCGCCTGCGCCTAAAATGGATTGCCCCAGTTCATCCACCTGTAAGTTAAACATGGCGCAATATTCTTCATACGAGCGCCCCCAGGGCACCACTTGCTTTAAGGTAAATCCCATATTGTTCTCCTGTCGGGCATCACCTCACGAAGTCCAGAGCAAAAAAAAGCCGCAAACCCGTTTGGGTCTGCGGCTTATAAATACAACAACTTGACTAAAAGTAATTACTCAAACATTCGCAAATAACACAGACCACGCCTACCAGCATTCCATCGTTGCCAGCGAGAGCGGTTTAATCTATTGCTAAGTGTCAAAATAATCATAGGACGGAAGTATGCGATGTTTTCGAGCCAGCGTCAATCATTGTCCCGATTAATTTTCTCAACGATATGCGTGGCCACGTCATCCAGGTTGGGTTGATGATGTTGTCAGCAATTAGCTGTACTTATTGTTCGTAAGACAGCGTGCAATTGATTCAATATGCCGATGATCTGTACCGCAACATCCGCCCACCACATTCAATTGTGGCAATAGCTTTTTTAACTGAACATAGTCTTGTCCTAATTGATCAGGGTTGCCGCTGTCTAGTACCTCCGCTTCATCGAGTTCTGCATGGCTCAGACAGGATGCATTTGCTCTGATTGAACGCAAGCGGGATTGCCAGCCTTCTCCCTGAATCAAGGTATCCATAAAATGTGTTGGGTGAGCGCAATTTATCATGTAATAAACCGGGCCGTCTGCTGATGCGGCATCCACTCGTTCAATGGCGTGTTTAAGTGCACTGCCATCTGGTAAACGCCCATCAGTTTCCACAGTAAACGAGATAACCACTGGAATAGTTGCCTGCTGACATGCCTTGACAATGCCTATGGCTTCAGCCGCACTCGTCAAGGTCATTGCCGTAATTAGATCTGCGCCCGCATCAGCCAATATATTGATTTGATGCGCGTGATAATGTTGTGCTTCAACTTCACCTAACGCATCCTGCGGATTATATGCATCCCCTTTAGGCCCCAGGCAACCGCTAATCACTATTGGTGTCTGTGGCGTTTCGTGAGTTTGCCGCAGTTCTTCCAGCATTTGAATAGACAAGCGGTTGAGTTGTTCATACCGTGCTAGGGAATACCCTAGAGCGTGTGCCCACTTGCTGTCTCCACGCCAGGTTACACTTTCCAGAATAAAACCGGTTTGATAATCCTTCATTATCTGCAGATAACGTTCAAAGTATTTTTTCAGTAGTTGCATTCCGGCTGGGTTATCCATGAGCGTAATCGCTGCAAAGCCTGGCAAGTCAATGTTTTCATGAAAAACTAATGTGGTTTCCAGGCCACCATCTGTTAAAAACAGCTGGCCATCTAATTGCGGAAGGTGTTCTCTGTATTTACTCATTTTCTATGCTCTGTTGTTCTTCCCACTCTTGACTGATTAGGCTCATGGTTTGTTGTTTGATTGTATCAGTCACCTGCTGATCCAAAGCTTGTATCCAACGCTCTGGTATGGCTGCCATACCATATTTTGCACCTGCAAGCATGCCAGACAGCGCGCCAGTGGTATCCGCATCGCCGCCCTGGTTAACTGTTGCAACCAGACACGACTCAAACTTTGTGCGTGTTTCAAAAAAGTACAACACAGTTTGCAGCGTATCAATAATAAACGGCGAAGATTTGCCGGGATACGGATGGTAATTGAACTCCGGATAATCCGACAAAAATTGTTGTTTAACTTCTAGCGCCTGTGCGTGTTCCCCCTTGATTAGATGTGCCGTCATTCGACCTAGCGCTAATGTAGCCGCATCCGACCAGCGGTGATGATGCGTAATGTGACATTGTTGCATACTCCATTTTTGCAGATTTTCATCATTGTTTAATGTTGCTAACACTACGGGCAGGTTACGCATGCAAGCCCCATTGCCGGCATCATCTTCACGCGCCGCACCAAACAGCTCACCCTGGTCTCGATAGCGTAAAATTCCCCGCCTGCAAGTATTGCCAATATCTACCGGGTCTGTCTCCAGCCAGCGAACAAATTCATCTGCCACATCCTGTGCATTCCAGCCTTGTCGATTGATTATTGATCGCCCAATCGCCAGTGACATTTGCGTATCATCGGTCACGTACCCGGCCTGCAATGCCAGCCAACCACCACCGATTATGTCCTTATGTACGCCAAATTTTTGTTGAATAGATTTTGCCGACATAAATTCTACGGTTGCCCCCAATGCATCGCCGCAAGCCATGCCAAGATATGCCCCCAAGGCTTTATCTACCATGTTATTTCTCATCGACTCACTTTGACAGAATAGCTCCCTCCAATCACTAAATATTCTGCTTCTCCGTGTAAGGCGTGATTAGGCAACAACTCATTAAAGAACACCAGTTTGACGACTGGGATTGAGACTTCCAGTATGTATGCGCCAAATTCGCTGGCAATACTGCGCCGGTCAGTAAACGACACAATATTATTAAAGCGCAGCGTTTTGTGGGGCGTGTTTTTGCTGTCAAGAATAGTATGCCCATCTAGGCAATTAACGCCACGAAACAGGGTCTTATGTCCAGAAGCCGGAATTGCAAAGCGCTTAATAAACCATTGGCAGTATTCGTATAAAAGATCCAGCTGCATATAAATACAATTATTGTGATAGCGGCTGTTCATTTTTTCTTCTATATAGTGCATCCAGGCCTGACCGGAAAAATTATCAATCGGTTGCTTATGATAGGTTGGAAAAAGTCCAAAACGACTTTCCACCCAGCCTTTAAACACCGCTCCCTGGGCATTATTTGAATCCATTCCCCAGTCTTGAATTAGGCGTAAATAACTACTACGATAACGTCGCCTGCCGTAGCGATCTTGTTTGATACGCTGTTCGCTTTCAAAGCCGAATACCACACACATATAATCCTGAAAGATACGCCCGCATTCAGCGCGCGTGTTTTGTTGATTGAGCAGATCAAACAAGCCGGATGCGGTTTCTCTTGTCCCTGCAATATGCACGGCTTGCGGATGTTGGTTAAAGTGTTCACTGGCAAGAAAATAACTGGATAAACCGATCAGATTCGTTGAATGCCCAAGATGAGCGATTGAAAATGTCATACCCGACATTATACAGCCCGCATGGTTCACGACACATCATCACGGTAACAAACGCTGTAGGGTAAACCAGCCGAATAATGCTGTTAATTTCGGTTTATCCGTTGAACAGGCAAAAAAAAACCCCATTCAAAATGAATGGGGTTAAAAATCAAGTGGAGTGTTATGAGGAGGTTCCACTTGTATACAACACCAAGGAGGTATAACTCTTTCAACAACTGTAATTTCAAGCGCTGACGTAAAACGAATTTGCCTAAAAATCTATGTTGCCAAACAGCAACGAAATGTTGCTAAGTTGCTTCACACTATACAGGGTTTATTCCTGTTTACAATATAGGTGATAATAAATTGATTGTATTTGTTTCAGAAACAATTAAAATGTCAACCATTACGTTTGAAAAATGGGAGATGTTTCTATGGATAAATTAACCAGTATGAATGTTTTTGTGCGCGTAGCCAAAGCCGGAAGTTTTGCCGGCGCAGCGCGTGATCTGGGAATCTCCAGAGCAATGGCAACAAAACATATCATGCAATTAGAGAGCGAATTAAATACCCGTCTATTTAATAGAACAACACGCAGCTTAAGCCTGACAGAAGTGGGAGAATCCTATCTGGAACGTTGTCAGCAAGTGTTGCTGGATGTGGAAGATATGGAAGCCGCTGTCACGCATTTACAAAATGAGCCAAGAGGGCTACTCAAAATCAGCGCCCCACCCGTCATTGGCGCAACCAATATTGCCCCTGCACTCACCGAGTATTTAAAAGATTACCCCGAACTGGCTGTCGAAATAATGCTGAAAGGCGGGCAGGTCGATTTGATTGATGAAGGCGTGGATATTGCCATTTACATCGGCCCGATCAGCGACACCAGCCTCATCGCCAGAAAAATAGCCACCTCATCACTGGTGGTTTGTGCTTCTCCGGATTATCTGGAAAAACACGGTACGCCGATGGATCCAGATGACCTGTCTAAACACAGTTGCCTGATCAATTGGGCAATACCCCCACGCAATAAATGGCGATTTAAAGGCATTTTGGGAGAGATCGAAGTTACTGTGGATGGACGCATGAATGCCAATATGGGAGACCCGATCCGGGTAGCCGCCGTCAACGGTCTGGGACTCGTCATGTTGCCTAAATACATGGTAGGAAGAGACATTGAAAAAGGTAAGCTGGTAACGGTCATGGAAGACTACGAGATTGCCCCCCTCGATATACATGCAGTGTATCCTCATAGGAAATATTTATCCGCAAAAGTACGCGCATTTATTGACTTTATCCAGGAGTGGTTGCCTCATCGAGTCGGCATGATGCGATGAATGCCAGCCAACAAAAATGGGATAACATTTATCAACATAAAAGTGTAACAGGAGACGTTGTCAATGTATTGCTGCAGCACCTGTGTTTATTGCCAGACCAAGGTCTGGCGTTGGATTTGGCCTGCGGCCTTGGCGCAAATGCACTTAAACTGGCGCAATCTGGGTTAAGCACTGAAGCCTGGGATTTTTCATCCGTAGCACTGACAAAATTGCAATCCCAAGCCCGTGCGCAAAACGTAAACATCCAAACAAAACTCTGCAATATAAACAGTGAATCATTCACGAACCAGCGTTTTGATGTCATCGTAATCAGCCGGTTTCTTGACCGTTCCCTATCAAATGCGATAATAGCCGCTTTAAAAAATGGCGGATTACTTTTTTACCAGACCTTCACTCAGAATAAAATAACTGAACAGGGACCAAGCAACCCAGATTATCTGCTACAAACAAACGAGTTGCTTCGCCTGTTTGCCCCCTTATCAACGGTGTTTTATCAAGAATATGCAGGTATTGGGGACACCCAGAAAGGGGAGCGAAATGAAGTCATGTACATCGGACAGAAATTAGAACAATGATTGAAAACCTTGACCCCAAACAATGCTGGGAATTTATGCAGAACCATCCTCACGCCATCATGATAGACGTGCGTACAGCTATTGAACATGCTTTTGTTGGGCACCCATTAAACGCCGTGCACATCGCCTGGAAAGAATTTCCTGGCATGCAATTGAATTCATCCTTTATAGATCAAGTCAAGCAAGCTGCGCCTGATGTTGAAACGCCTTTATTATTGTTGTGCCGAAGTGGGCAACGCTCTGTGGCTGCGGCTGAAGCTCTGCAATCACAGGGCTATCAACATTTAATTAACATTGTTGAAGGGTTTGAAGGGCCGTTAGATGAAAATAAACATAGAGGAAACCTTGGCGGCTGGCGTTTCCATGGTTTGCCCTGGCAACAAAACTGAATCAAACTACACTTCCCTACGGCTTGCATAAAAATAATTCATAACCTCCGCTGCAAGCAGTTAAGCAGCCGATTCAGGCGCAACCAAATTAATTTCAAAATTATTATCTTAACCATTTACTAAACCAAGACAGTGATAGAAAAACTTAGAAATATTGCCATAATCGCGCACGTTGACCATGGTAAAACCACCCTCGTTGACCAGTTATTGCAACAGTCAGGAACCTTTGCATCCCATGAAAAAGTCGATGAACGCGTGATGGACTCCAATGATTTGGAGAAAGAACGCGGCATTACCATTTTGGCCAAAAACACGGCTATTGACTGGAATGGCTATCATATCAATATCGTAGACACACCTGGACATGCTGACTTTGGCGGCGAAGTTGAACGTGTGTTGTCCATGGTTGATTGTGTACTGCTTCTGGTTGATGCAGTCGATGGCCCAATGCCGCAAACCCGGTTTGTCACGCAAAAGGCATTTGCACTGGGCTTAAACCCTATCGTAGTCATAAATAAAGTCGACCGTCCTGGTGCGCGACCGGATTGGGTGATCGATCATACCTTTGATTTATTCGACCGCCTTGGCGCCACGGATGAGCAACTTGACTTCCCTATCGTTTACGCCTCTGCCCTGAATGGCTATGCTGGTCTGGAAGATGACATCAGCGGTGGAGACATGACACCGTTGTTCGAAACAATCGTTGAAAAGGTCAACCCGCCGGATGTAGACGTCGACGGCCCTTTTCAGATGCAAGTGATTAGCCTGGATTACAACTCTTATGTGGGCGTCATCGGTATTGGGCGTATTAAACGCGGCACAGTTAAAACCAATATGCCGTTGTCGATTATTGATATCGACGGCCAAGTGCGAAACGGTCGAATGCTGCAGATTTTTGGTTTTAACGGCCTCGACAGGGTTGAAGTAAAAGAGGCGCGCGCGGGTGATATTATCGCGTTTACCGGTATCGAAAACCTTAGAATTTCCGACACGCTATGCCATCCTGATTCGGTGCAAGCCTTGCCGCCTCTTACAGTGGATGAACCTACAGTAAGCATGGCCTTCCAGGTTAACAACTCACCTTTTGCTGGACGCGAAGGCAAGTTTGTGACTTCACGGCAGATTCGCGACCGGTTGCATAAAGAACTGCAACATAATGTGGCATTACGCGTTGAAGACACGGAAGACCCGGATAAATTTAAAGTCTCTGGGCGAGGTGAATTGCACTTGTCTATCCTGATTGAAAATATGCGCCGCGAAGGTTTTGAATTAGGCGTATCCAGACCGGAAGTGATCATCAAGGAAATTGATGGCGAACGCTGCGAGCCTTATGAAATGGTCACCATTGAAGTAGAAGAACAGCACCAGGGTAGCATTATGGAAAAGCTGGGCGAGCGTAAAGGTGATTTAAAAAATATGGAACCTGACAGCAAAGGCCGTATCCGCCTGGAATATATCATGCCATCACGTGGTTTAATTGGCTTTCAGACCGAATTTATGACGGCCACCTCCGGCTCTGGCTTGATTTACCATGTGTTTGATCATTACGGGCCCATAAAACCCGGCGCCGTTGGGTCACGCCAACGCGGGGTATTGATCTCTATGGTTCAGGGAAAAGCACTGGCTTACGCATTGTTTAATCTGCAAGAGCGCGGCGAGCTGTTTGTTGTACATGCTGACGAAGTCTATGAAGGCATGCTGGTTGGCATTCATTCCCGCCCCAACGACTTGGTCGTTAACCCCACTAAAGCCAAGCAGTTAACTAACGTTCGTGCCGCAGGCACTGATGAAAACCTGACCTTAACCAAAATCCAGAAAATGACACTTGAGCAAGCACTGGAGTTTATCGATGACGATGAACTGGTTGAGGTGACCCCGGAATCCATCCGTTTACGAAAAAAACTGTTGACAGAAAACGCCCGTAAACGTGCTTCAAGAACCGATGTGTAATCCTGGGAGACTGTCGGAATATGGATAATTCTACTGCGGCGATGGGAATCGGCTGATGTTTCCGGTCTTTTTCGTTACGAACCCATAACTCGGGCGGCCTCCTAGAAGTAACGGTTCATCCAATAAAAAAGCCCCATTACCTAATGGCAATGGGGCTGAAGAGTCACCGAGTCGCTTGGTCGGCAGAGTCAACAGGGAGTTTGAAAACAAGCAAAACCCTATTAATAGTGGTGACTCTTTTATTATGGCCGCCTTTGTTTTAGATGTATGTCATCCATGTATGAAATGCATGTCATTTATTCCTTACATTTTGACGTTTTCATGCTTAAACCAGAGCCTGTGATTTCAATGCGGAAAACTGGGCGTAAGCATTAAAACAGGAAGCTCATAAGTAGAATAACGCGGGGCTGTTGTCGATGAGCGGAAGCTTAACCTTTAGGTTAAGCGGACATTTTAAACCGGTTAAAAATCTATAGTTTGCGGCCTGTGCCTTAATGAAATCACGGGTTCAGGTTAAAAATGCGCGTTTTAGATTTTTCAACCAGCAGGTAAAAACACGGTACCAGAAATAATGTGACCAGCGTGGCAAACATCACGCCAAAAGCCAATGAGACCGCCATTGGCACTAGAAATTGTGCCTGCGTGTTGTTGCTTGTCATCATTGGAATAAGCCCGATAAAGGTGGTTATTGATGTTAGCAGAATGGCACGAAAACGCATGGCACCGGCCTGGCTTACTGCATGGCATAGCGTTTGACCTTGTTTACGGCAACGATTGATATAATCGACCAGAACCAGACTGTCATTCACCACAACGCCAATTAATGCCAGCATGCCAAGCACACTTTGTATGGTTAAATCCATGCCCAACACTATGTGCCCTAATACAGATCCGGTTAGCCCGAATGGAATAACAGACATAACGATTAGTGGTTGCGTATATGATTGAAAGGGAATAGCCAGCAATGAATATATAACCAGTAATACCAGCGCAATACCTAACCCCAGACTACTCAAAGACTCACGGGTTTCTTTGGCCTCACCTTCCGCCACGAAAGAAACGCCAGGGTGGGCAACCAGAATTTTCTCTATATAGGCTTCCATTTCGCGTTCAATCACGGGTAGTTGTACGGTTTTTTTATTGGCATGTGCCGTTACATGCAGGGTGCGATGACGCTCTGAACGATTGATAATCGCCGGCGCCCGATCAAGTTTAATTTCGGCCACTTCCTGCAATGGAATCGCCTCATGGGTCGCCGTCCTGATTTTCATTTGCTCTAGCGTGTCTAGTGTTTGCCGTTCACGTTGTGGATATCGCACATACACTTTAACTTCCTCTCCTTCACGTTGTAGACGTTGTGCCTGAAGTCCATGGAACGCGCCGCGCACCTGCAAACCCAGTTCTCGCCCACTGATGCCCAGTTGCTCTGCTTCCGGTTTAATCTGGAGCTCTATTTGTTCCTGGCCTTGCGAAAAGTCATCCGCAATATCATACACTCCCGGATAGTGCGATAACTGTTGTTTAATCTTGTTTGCGACCCGTTTTAATTCCGTAAAGTCATGGCCTTTCAGCATAAAGTCAATCGGATTTCTATCTTTAAATAAAGAGCCACGGAACGCCAATTTCCGTACGCCAGGAACAGGGCCAACCAGCTTGCGCCATTCCCTGGACAATTCAACACTGGTCACTGGGTGACTGCGCACTTCCGGTGGAACCACTTCAAAGCTTACATAACCTTCGTTTGGTTTGATGCCCAGCTGCACCCGTCCTTGCACGCCTACGCTACTGTAAATATTGGTGATAATGGGTTGATCGGGTGACAGTTTATTGTATTTTTCACGTAGTTGAATAGCGGCGCGTTCGATTTTTTTTATGGTTTGATGCGTCATTTGGTAGGGCGAACCTTCAGGTAAGACTACTTTTGAACGCACTACTTCGCTCTGCACTTTAGGAAAAAAGGTAAAGCGCACCCAACCACTGAACACCGTACTAGCAATGATTAATAGTGCGCTAAAAAATACTGATAAGGTTAATGCTGGGTGTTTTAAAGTTTGCCTGAGCAACGGTTGATAAATATGTTCAACAAAGCGGCTGAGTTTGCGATCAATCCACTGTTGCAGCCTGTTCAAACCTGGCAGATGTTTATCAACATCAAGATGCTTGAGATGAGAGGGCAAAATTAATTTGGTTTCCACCAATGACAATAATAATACTGGAATGACTATCGGCGGAATCATGGTAAACATTTTGCTTCGGTCACCATCCATCATCAGTAGCGAAGCAAAAGCGACTACGGTAGTGAGCACACCAAAGGTGACGGCAACTGCCACTTCTCGGGTTCCATTTATCACCGCCTGCACAGGGTTTTCATGCTGCTGTAAATGTTTGAAAATGTTTTCTCCGGTCACAATCGCATCGTCGACGACAATACCTAGCACCAGAATGAAGGCAAAGATACTGGTGTAGTTGATGGTGACACCAAACACTGGCATAAATGCAAACGCGCCAATAATTGAGACGGGAATACCCAGCACTACCCAGAATGCCAATTCTATTTGTAAAAACAGAGATAATACGATAAACACCAGCACCGAGCCCAGTAGCGCTGTTTGCAGTAATGAGCTGATGCGGTTATCAATGTATTTGGAGCGATCACGCCAATAGCCCAGTTCTACACCGGGCGGCATGTTACTTTGTTGAGATTCCAAAAACTGTTTGACGGTTTGCGCAATGTCGATAGCATCTTGCTCTCCTGAGCGATAGACTTCAATCATCACCGCCGGTTTACCGTTGTAACGGGATAAAATTGCCTCATCCACAAAGCCGTCTTTAATCTCTGCAATTTGCCCCAAACTCAGACGACTTCCATCACTGCGGGTTTTTACCACAATATCAGCGAAATCAGCGCCATAATAGCGTTGTCCCTGGGTACGAATCAGGAGTTCTTTGCCATCTTGTTTGATTGAACCCGCTGGCAAGTCGCTCGAAGCATTACGAATCGCATCAACTACCTCTGGAAACGTCAATTGATATTTTTGTAACTGTTGTTGAGCTATTTCTATGGAAATTTCAAAAGGGCGGATGCCGGTTAATTCGACTTGCGTGATACCCGGCAATGCTGCCAATTGATTACGCACTTTTTTACCCAGTTGACGAATTTCAAGTTCAGGCAAATAACCACTGAGTGCAACACTGATCACTTCAAAGCGAATGCTGGATTTGCCAATTTCCAACGCTTCCATTTGTTCGGGAAAACTGCTGATCAAATCGACACGGGCTTCAACTTCATCCAGCACATCTCGATAATGATAGCCATCTGCCACTTTCATGCTCACCGAACCACCACCTTCACGCGCGGTACTGGTCAAATCAGTAATGCCGGGCAAAGCATAAATGGCCTCTTCAATGCGGGTAATAATGGATTCTTCAATATCCTGTGGCGTTCCCCCCGGATAATTGAATTTGACATATAGACTGTTGCGTTCGTATTGCGGCGACGACTCAATCGGCACATGTGTAATGGCGTACAAACCGCTGATGACGATAAGCGCCATCAATAAATTGGCGGCGACGCGATTTTCGACAAACCAGATTATGAGAAAATTCATGCAACGAATGTATGATTAGTTTGAGTTCGTCTTAACATCATTGCTTGCTCGCTGTTACCGGCACCACTTTCACCCGTACATTATCTGCCGCATAAGGGATGTAATTGGCGACGAGTTGTTGAGTCGCCGACAAGCCTTTATTAACCAACACAAAGTCGTCCTCTGACCAGACAATGGCAACCTCTTGGCGTTGTAAAATATTATCTGTCACGGTCATCACACTGTTTTCTGCCTGCAATGCAGAGCGCGGGATACGCAAAACATTGTTCAACAAACGCCCTGTAATCGCCACGTCAACATATTGACCAATGTCCAAAGGCGGACGTTGTTGCGCATTGCGCTGATAGGGGTTTTTCACTTGCACCACAATAAATGTCTGGCGAGTCGCCTCATCCAAACTGGCTTCACTTCGCACCACGCGACCAGGCCATTGATAGCGCTTGCCATTGATTTCTGCAGTCACCTTGGCTTCTGGAAATTTCTCAGCCGCAGTTTCTTGATTTTGATATTTAAAAGGCAAGTCCAACATGGCGCGTTGTTTTTCTGAAATGGGTAGTCGAATTTCTACAAAACGAGTGGCAAACACTTTAACTAGCGGCTCGCCACTGCCAACAAACTGCCCAATATCCACGTATTGCTCCAGAATTCGTCCCGGGTAAGGTGCCTTGATGCGGGTGCGTTTTAAATCAAGCTGGGCTTTTTGCAACGCCGCCTGCGCTGCATCCACCCGGGCCTGCGCACGCGCCAATTGGGGTTTTCGCAACACCAGGTCTGAAGGCGTTTCTGAGGGTCGTAGCTGCTGCCAATTGGCTTTGGCCTGCGCAGCCTGAGCCTGTTCTTCGTGCAATACAAACCTGGCTTCAGCCACATCAGCTTCAGCGCTTTTTAACGCCAGCTGATAATCGGTAGCATCAATTTTTAACAAAATATCGCCTTTATTAAAAAATCCGCCCGGTCTGAAGTGTGATGACACATGCATAATCTCACCCTCGACTCTGGGTGTCAGCGTCGTCAGGGTTCGTGGTGCAACTAGGCCTTGCGCCTTAATGGTGACACGATAATCCTGCACATGCATATTCAGCACTTCAACGGCCAGCGGCCTGTTTTTTCTGGATTTGCGCTCAGCGACGGGTTTATTGGCAAAAATCAGCATGGCAATGCCTATGCCTACCGCGATGACTAAAACAGGTAAAAGATATCGAATGATTTTCATGGCGTTGTAAGGTCTGTTGATTCAGCCACCGGCAAAAGAGGCCCGCCCAGTGCCAAATACAGGTTTACGCGATTTTGCAGACGTTGTTGTTTGATTTCCAGCAAGCGGCTTTGTGCATCGAAGGCGCGGCGTTGTGCATCCAGTAATGTAATAATATTCGTCAACCCCGCCATATAATCATGTTCTGCAAGCTGTTGAGCCGCCTGTGCTTCAACCACTTCCGTCTGCTTGTAGTGTAACTGACGTTGTAGCCAGTATTCGGCAGCCAGTGTCGTTTCCACTTCCTGAAAAGCATTCAGAACCACCTGTGCATAATTGGCAGCCGCCTGTCTGACACGCGCCTGAGCCTGTTCGCGTTCAGCAAATAACTGAAAACCATGAAACAATGGCTGGGTTAAATTTCCGATAATATTCCACACTAAAAACTCAGGGTTAAAAATATCTTCCACTTTTTGCGTACTGGTGCCGCCTGAGCCACTTAATTGAATGCTTGGCAACATATTCTTGCGAGCCTTGATGAGGCGTTGGTCGGTGGCAAAAAATAGCTGGGCTGAGGCCTGAATATCCGCTCGTCGCTCCAATAATGTGGCGGGTACACTGCTGGTTACGGAATGTGAAAGGATGGGCAACTGACTCGGCAGGTTTAATGCGCCGGCTGGATAACGCCCCGCCAATGCCTCAATGCTGCGGACATTGGTATCCAGATTTTGGCGAAATTGCTGTTGACGACTTTGCGCATTCAGTAAATCGCTACGCGCCAAGCGTACATCCAGCGCCTGATAGATGCCGCGATTATATCCGCTTTCTATTATTTGCAGGGCTTTCTGATAATTTCGGATGGTTTTGTCAGCCAGGTCGATTTGCTGTTTTAATTCAATACCGCTAAACCAGGTTTTGGCGATATTTGCAGCCAGCGATAACTGTGCGGCATACAGATCAGCTTGCGCGGCCTGTTGTTCATGCAGACTGGCTTCCAGCTCATTGCCCAATTTGTACCACAAATCAATTTCCCACAAGAAATCCAGCTCGAAGCCAAAATTATTACTTCGCCGCGAAGCCACGGAAATGCCTGATGCGTTATTGCGCTGACTGCGGCTGGCGCGTAATCCGGCATCAATCTGTGGCCAAAATGCCGATTGTGACAACCAACTTTGCTGTTTCTGAATATCAACCACTGCGGTCAAGCCATTTAACATCGGGTTGCTGTGAATTGCTTCGACAATCACATCGTGTAATTGTGGCGAGTTTAAATCCTGTAGCCAAGGTTTAACCGGGTCATGTGCATGCTCACTGTGCCATTGTGATGGCACAGATAATGACGTTGGTGGATGATCCTGGGGGCTAAAATAACTGCAGCCAGTCACTTGGAACACGATGAAAATGATCCATACGTTTTTTGAAAACACGCGCCCAACACCATGAAAATTTAAGCGATCCATGCTTGATGCGACCATAAAGCTCAACCTATGAATTTGTCGGATGATGCATGATTCTACTGCGGCGATGGGAATTCGGCTGATTTTTTCGGTCTTTTTCGCTGCGTAACACCACTATGCGCCTCAAAAGATCAAAAAAACCCGTTCGATTTCCCTCTCGCCTCGCTACGGTTCCCATAACCTGACAGCCTTCCAGTACTTGAATAAAACATTCATCGCAATTGAGAAGCACACCAGAAATATTATTTGCAGCGTTTTTTACTCTCGCAGTGCGTAGCAGCTTTAAAACCTCTTGCGAACTAAAAGGTTTAACTGCCTGACTGATGTAAACTAATCTGATCATGATTCACCGTCAAAAATTTTTCCTGTCTATTGTACCTTGAGGCTTCGACAAAGTTTTAATACTGAAGGTTTTGTACACGTAATGATTTTTTGGCAACTGTCCCCTCATATTTTCATCTATTTAATTACCTGTAAATTCATAATGATATACACTATACCTACACAATATGTTATAGATTTTTTTATATAGGACCTTGTATGAATGACGTTTTACAGCAATTGGCTCACGTACTGGAACAACGTAAACAGCAGTCGGCTGATGCGTCTTATGTTGCCAGTTTATATGCCAAAGGCCTGGATCATATTTTAAAAAAAATAGGGGAAGAGGCGACCGAAACTGTGATTGCCGCCAAAGACGGAGATAAGGAACAAATTATTTATGAAACGGCCGACCTGTGGTTTCACTCTATGGTCATGCTGGCTCATCAAGGATTGGGGCCAGACCAGGTTTTACAGGAATTGCAACGACGCTTCGGTTTGTCCGGACTGGAAGAAAAGGCACAGCGTCAAGCAAAGTAAGTCCTGAATCATTTGGCAACATTTATTGTCAAATTCATTGATTTTTCTGAGGAGATAAACATGGGTATCAGTGTTACACAATTATTGATTGTTTTAGCTATTGTTGTGCTGTTATTTGGCACCAAACGCCTAAAAAATATAGGCACAGACTTGGGTTCGGCCATCAAAGGCTTTAAATCTGCTGTGAAGGACGGCGAAGATGCCGATAAACAACTGTCCGACAATGAAAGCGATGGGGAAACCCTGGACGGTGAGCTTTCTGATAAAGAAAAAGATAAGGTTTAAGTCTCATGTTTGATGTCGGTTTTTGGGAAGTAGGGCTGGTTGCTCTGGTAAGTCTTCTGGTCATCGGCCCGGAACGCTTACCTAAGGCAGCAAGAATCGCCGGGTACTGGATTGGAAAAAGTCGCAATATTGTTAATTCTGTTAAAAGTGAAATCAAAGAAGAGCTGCAAGCGGAGGAAGTGCGTCAGATTTTGCAAGAGCAAACTCAGTTAACTGAATTGCAACAGGCGCTTGATGAAGGAAAAGAACTGGTCAATGAAGCCCAAAAAAGTCTGAACACGGATAGCAAAAAATAAACATGACACAACACGATACTGACGGCGGTCAGGAACAAACCTTAATTAGTCATCTTGTCGAATTACGTAACCGTCTGTTACGTGTTGTACTGTTCGTTTTAGTGATTTTCTTGGCCTCAACCCCATTTGCCAATGAAATTTATACCTATTTATCCGGCCCTTTGTTAAAGCATCTCCCGGAAAACAGCACCATGATTGCCATTGATGTGGCGTCACCTTTTTTTACGCCTTTTAAGTTAGCGCTAGTGTGCTCGATATTTGTTTCCATGCCGGTAATACTCTATCAATTCTGGGGTTTCGTGGCGCCAGGCTTGTACCAGCACGAACAGAAAATGATCTTCCCATTGCTGTTTGGCAGTACGGTTCTTTTTTTTACGGGCGTTGCCTTTGCCTATTTTGTTGTCTTCCCGTTAGTATTTGGGTTTTTAACGGCAGCCGCGCCTGAAGGGGTTGCCGTCATGACAGATATTGCACGTTACCTGGATTTTGTTCTGACATTATTTTTTGCTTTCGGCATTGCGTTTGAAGTTCCAATTTTTACCATTTTATTGGTGTGGAGCGGGCTTAGTACGCCACAAAGCCTCGCTGAAAAACGTCCATACGTCATAGTGGGTGCATTTATCGCAGGCATGTTTTTAACCCCGCCAGATGCGATCTCACAAACCTTGCTGGCAGTGCCTATCTGGTTGTTATTTGAATCTGGTTTACTGTTTTCGCGACTTTTCGTCAAAAAATCCACTCGTCGGCAAATTGACTCGCCCGATTGATGTCTAAAAATGTACTCATCACCGGAGCAGCCCGTCGCATTGGTGCAGAATGTGCCCGTCATTTGCATCAACAAGGCTGTAATATATGTATCCATTACCGACACTCTAAAGATCCGGCGTTAACGCTTCGTGATCAGCTCAATAAGGTTAGAGCACACTCATGCATCACCATTCAAGCAGATTTGCTGGATATGCAGGCATTAACCGAGATGGTTGCCAAGGTTCTACAGCAATGGCAAAGCATCGATGTATTAATCAATAATGCTTCTGCTTTTTATGCGACGGACTTCGCTTCGGTAAATGAACAACAATGGGATGAATTATTGGGAAGTAATTTAAAAGCGCCCTTTTTTTTAGCACAACAGTGTTTACCCTGGTTGCAAAAATCCACGGGCAGTATTATTAATATCGTTGATATTCATGCAGAAAAAGGCTTAAAAGGCTATCCGGTATACAGTATTGCCAAAGCCGGGCTGGTTGCAATGACTCGCAGTCTGGCACGCGAAGTCGCGCCACAAGTGCGAGTCAATGCTATCGCACCGGGCGCAGTTATGTGGCCAGAAAATGACATGGATGCAGCGATGAAAGAAGACATCCTGCAACGGGTTGCCTTGCGTCGTAGTGGCTCGCCTTTGGATATAGCCGAAGCTGCCAGTTTTCTGGTATATAACGCGTCTTATATGACTGGCCAGGTATTAACGGTTGACGGCGGTAGAACGTTGTTTTATTGACTTTTCCAATAACAGGTTAAGCGACCCACGCTTCAGCCGTCACCATTATTTACTCATAAGTTCAGTTTGACCTGATGCAGATCAGATTTGTCAAAATCATCCCATAATTGTTGCAAGCTGATGCCTGAAACAGGGTGTCGTAGATGCCCGGCAATTTCCGCTAAAGGCTCTAACACAAACGCGTATTTTTCTATCTCGTCACGCGGGATTTGCAAATCATCAGTGTGAATAATCTGCTCACCGAATAACACCAGATCAAGGTCTAATGAGCGCGCCGAAAATTTCTGGCAATGCCGCGTCCGCCCATGATCGAGTTCGATCTGGCGTAATTGCTGAGCAATTTTTTCTGCGGCTAGCGGCGATTCAAATTCAACAATCAAATTGTAAAAATTTTCACCGCTAAAGCCAACGGGTTCCGTTTCATAGAGGCTTGAGGTTTTAATATGACCAAATAACGCCCGCAACGCATCGAGGCTTGCCGGGATATTTGTTTCCTTATCAATATTGCTGCCAACACTGATATATCCGGTGCTCATGTGGGTTTTTCACCTCGCTCAATGATAATGCCCACATCTTTAGCACGACTAATGGCACCCCGCTTGTTCAGTACGATTCTGACCCACGGGATTTCAAATTCCTGCAACAGGATGTTGGCAATTTTTTCTATTAACGTTTCGACCAAAAGAAATTCACTTTGTTCTACAAAGTCCACGATACGGGTAGAAACCGTTTTGTAATCTAGCGCATAAGCAATATCATCAGTTTCCGCTGCTTGGCGAATATCACAGCCCATTTCAATGTCTAATACGATAGTTTGCCTTATTTTACGTTCCCAATCATAAATGCCAATGACGGTATCAACTTCTAATCCGCCTAAAAAAGTAATATCCATTTGCGTTT
>SPJJ01024301.1_pt1 | contig 39303 bp, 56 predicted proteins | sample 3741741 | NCBI WGS metagenome assembly SPJJ01 (sample SAMN10925908, study PRJNA522277) | cold seep metagenome | isolation source: Elba SIP-enriched marine methane seep metagenome, extraction at timepoint T1 | place: Italy: coast of Elba, Mediterranean Sea | collected 2014-05 | reverse complement strand
TCTTGGGGTTGCGACTGTGACGGAGAGAGCCACATGGAGCTCCCCCGTACCAAGGGGCCCCGCCTTGCGGTGCTGCCCATGTCGGACGCCATCGAAAATCTGACAGGCCACAGGCCACACACCTGCCCTTGGCGCGTGTTCTATTCCGAGCTGGTGCGCGAAACCGTCGCACTCGCCTCTATGGCCGACGATGGTCTTGGTATGGCGCTCCTCGGAGAAGACCCGCCCGCCATCCTTCTCGACGCTTACGCAGTGTACTCGCGGGCTCGCAAGCTCACGGCGGCTGCTGACAGGGAGAGCAAGAACAAATGACCGATATCCCTGTCAAGTTCAGGTTTTCAGCCGAGGGGACCGAAGCCAGCGGTTCTCAGCTGCAGGCGTTCGAACAGCGGCTGGGGTCCATCGGCGAGCAGTCCGTCCAGGCGGGCAACAACGTTGGTCAAGCGACCGGCGCCATCGGAAACTTTGCTGCCGTTATCGGGAACACGAGCCCGCAGATGCGGCAGTTCTCGGGTGTCATCGGGCAGGTCGGCACGTCGATGTCGGCCATGGCCACGTCTATGGGTCCCGTTGGCGTTGCGCTTGGCGTGGTTTCGGCTGCGATCGGCGCATACACCATCATTTCACAGCGCGCAGCTGAAGCGACGGCGGCGCAGACCGAGCAGTACCAGAACCAGGCCAACGAGCTGCGAAATCTGGCAGAGTCGTACAACATCACGGCGAACAATATCGCCACAGCACGCAACAGGCTTGCGGCACAGACCTCTGGCGACGCTGTTGAGATTCAGCGGCTCGAAGACCAGGCTGCCGGCATCAGGAGCCAGCTAGAAACCCGCGAGCGAGCGGCTGCTAGGGCGACGGGTAGGTTTGGTGGTACGACCACCGACCACGCACAGCGCGTTATTGAGCAGTTGCGAGCAGACCTGCAGGCGACAGAATTTCGGTTGGAGCAGGTTCGGGGAGCGGGCGAGCGTCGCGAGGAAGGCGCCGCGCTTATCGACTTGCAGGGCGACGCCAACGTTATCCCGACCGGGAACAACTCCGCGGCTGCGGCTCGGCGTCGAGCACAGGAAGAAGCCGACCGGCAGAACCGGCTGCGCGCCAAGGAAGCTGCCAACCAGATTGTGTTGGAAGAGCAGCGTGCGGCGGACGAAGTCGCGAACATTCGGCGCGAGCTTGCCGCATTCTCGAACGACCTCAACGACCGGTACATCGAGAACCAGCTCGCGGGTATTCGCCGCGTTGCTCAAAAGGAGCGCGAGGCTGCCAACGAGTCCAAGGAGCTGAACGCTGCGAAGCTTCAGAACCAAAAAGACGAGGCTAACCGCGTCATCGAGGAGCTGAAGAACGAGAGCCTGCCCGTCCTGGAGACGGCGGTTACCGGTCTCACCGATGCGCTGTCGGCAGTCATCGCCGGCACCAAGTCGGCCGATGAGGCTTTCCTTGGGCTGCTGTCGTCTTTCTTGGAGATGATCGCGCAGCAGACCGCGCTGCAGGCCGCAAAGGAGTTTGCGCAAGCTATCGCGTCGTTTGCTTCTCAGGACTATGCTGGTGGTGCTGCGCACATCGCGGCGGGCGTTGCTTTCACAGCCGTTGCAGTAGCAGCGGGCGCCGCTTCGATCGCGGTGTCGCCGCCCGCTGAATCGGCGCCGGTGTCGCCACAAGCACAGGGTGGCGGTGGCGGTTCGGGCACGCAGTACGTGGTCAACGTCAACGGCACCGTTCTGTCGAGCGGCTCGCGCGCAAACCTTGGGCGGGACCTTGGGCGCCTGGTCAACGAAGGCGACCGAAGGTTTGGGAGGTCGTAATGGCAATGCGATACGAATGGGGTTTTGACGTCGAGCAGCTCGTGCTCGACGAGACTGCCGTGGCAGCGCTCGCGGTCTACGTCGACAACGGCACCAACGACGGGCTCGTGTCCATCACGTCAGGTACGTTTTGCCACACTGACCTTTCGTCGGTGCTTGGGTCCGGCGAGTACACCGCCCTGTCCACCCAAGTGTATACCGACTTGAATACGATTTTGTCGACGCTTGGTTGGGACGCCATCGCGTGGGACGGCGATTCATACACCTTGACGTATGACAACGCCGGGAGCCTCAACGCATCGCTCGATTTCCGTGATGCCGCGACGCCTAACGGTGTTGGGTCGGGTAGCTCGGCCGGCAAGATGCTAGCGGCTGCGCTTGGCTTCAACTATCTGCACGCTGATGCAACGGGAGGGAGCGCGAGCGACCCCTACAACATCGTGCTTAGCGGGCAGTCGGAATATGTGTCGAACTGCCGGCCGTACTTCCTGTACACACCGAAGATCCCGGGTCGTTCGAACATGTCGGACGAGTACGAGGCGGAAAACTCCGTCGCCGAAGCTTCGGCCGACGACGGCTCGGCGTTCTACGTCGCCCGAGACGGCGCGGCGCTGTTCTCCGACTGGCAGCAGGTGGCGGAAGACAACAGCCCACCGACGACTCACCCTGATTTGGGCGGTGCGGTGTTCAAGCGAGCGGCAACGGTCGAAATCCCGTGGTCGTTGCAACACGCCTGGGAACACTCCCGGTCGGTAGGTTCCGCCCCTATATTTGTGGTGGATGGCTCCGAGTTGGCTGTACATGAGCTTCGGGCCGACGGGTTGTCCTTTCGGCCGGTGCGGTTCGCAGCGCCGGACTACCCTTTGTGGTCCGTCGCTTTCAAGACACGTCTTCTCGGCCGCGGGTAGTCAGGGGCTAGGTTCGTGAGGATAGAGGCGCCAAAGCGCTAGGAAGATACCAAGGAAAGCGATGACGGCTGCATGGGATAGGTTCAAGGCTACTGGCAAGGGCCAGTTGGCTTGGAGAGTATCCATCGACGGGGTCGAAAAGGACCTTGTGACGCACTCGAACATGTCGGGCACCCCGTCGGGCGAGCGCACCCGCATCCTTGGGCTGAAGTCGGACGGATTCAAGTTTGGGCAGGAAGTCGACCTCGCGACCGGGCACGCAGAGGGAGCGTCCATCCGGGTCAAGTTCGCAAACGCCAAGGCAGGTGCGGCGCTCTTCTCAAAGCGGCCGACGTCGGTGTCCTACCTCAAAGAGAACGAGACCAGCACGACGACGACCATCCGTTGCGATGGCGCGACGTCTTTCGCGACCTCGGGCTATGCTCATCTGAACACCGAGGCATTCTCCTACACGGCGACGAGTTCGGCCGGTTTCTTGGGTTGTGTGCGCGGTTCTTGGAACACGCTGCGACAGAACCACTACACCGGATCGGGAGACCGCCTGCGCTTCCCCGAAATCACCGACCAGCCGGTTGTGTTGGAAGGGCGGCGCGTGCGCTTCTACGTATATGCTCCTGGCGACGACAAGCAGGGCGCCGGCACGCTGGTTTGGGTTGGCCTGATGCGCACGCAGCCCAACTTCAACGGCGTGGTTTGGGCTTTCCAGGTCGACAGCCTGTTTTCGGTGTTCGACACCGACCTGGGTTCGGACCTTGCCGATCCGACGCGCATCCGCGGGATCTACTACCCCGAAGCTTCGCCGCTCGTTATCCAGATCTCCGAGGGCAACGCCACGACATGGCCTGGCAGCGCCATCGAGGGTGCGTTTGCCATCTGCGGCTTTTGGGAGACGCAAGAAGACTTTCTCACTGACGTCAACACGGCGTTGGCGGCGGAGCTTACTCGCGCATCGTTCACACAAACGGACATCTACGCGGTCAAGCACAACGATAGTTGGGCCATCGAGTTCATTGCTGACGGGGCTTCGCCGAAATTTATCAGTATCGCAGGCGGCTCGGCCGTTGATTGGTTCGAGTCGCTCCCCGTGGCGACCGATGACCAGGGCGGGCCTGCCGTCATTTCCGTTGTGGCTGGCAAGTCCTACCGCTTCAACCAGCCCAACGGCGGCTGGGGTACCGTGCCGCGCGCTACATTGGGCGGGTTCGACGGCGCGGCCGAGATGGCGTCGGGGCTCCTCGAAGCACAAAAGACGAACTTCGACGGAACCCACATCCCCTACCGCCTGTATCTCGGATCCAGCACCGGCATCACAAGCAACACAACGGCGGTTGAAATCAATTGGGAGTCTCCCGACGCCGAGCGCACGTCGACGGCTTTCTCTGGTGTAATCGAGACTTCGGTCGACGCAGTAAACGCGTCTGGCCGCTACATCGACGTCATTCGCCCGGCTTGGGCGCGCCCCGATGGCGACCGAGTGATTTCGGACTATGCGGTTGGGCTTGGGCTCAACGTTCCGACGGTTCGCATGGGGCGACGCTACACCACGGGTGGCGGTAACTTCTCGGACTTCCTTGGTATCTCCGGCTCTCCGGGTTTGCTCACGCAAACCAAGGAGTTTATGAACACCGGCGCGGTTCCGTACCTGCGTCCGACGGACAACGGCGTAACAGGCGACATCAACATGTCGACACCCGGTAACGAGATCGATGCTGCTGCGGCTGCGTCGGCGTTTCTCGGCCGGCGTGAGTACAGCGTGTTTTCCGAGGTGGACCTACGCGAGCTTGTCGAACACGAATGCCGGCTTTTGGGTATCTACCCCGTCATTGAGGATGGGCAGTACATCGTGTTCAAGCGACTGCGACTGGCAGCACCTAGTGAGCTGGTTGCAACCGGCGCGGCGTACACCATCACGGGCGCAACCATCATCTCCGACCCGCCCGAATTCCTCGTGTGGGAGGACGCGCCGCTCGGTGTATACAACACGATCCAGATCAAGACGGGATACAACCCCATCGAGGAGAAGCACACCGGAGCGCGCTACACCATTCGCGACGTCGCCGCTTACGGCCAGTCGCCAACGGCGCGCGTGCTTCCCATCGAACCGCTTTCGGCCGCTGTTAGCAAGCCGGCATTCGAGGATGTTGTTGATGTTGGCGCGCGCTTCTTGGGTGCGTTCGGCGGGCAGTATGCCTACCTCGATTTGACGGTGTCGTTGGTGCACTGGGACTTGAACCCTGGAGACCTCGTCTCGTTGACCTGGTCGAAGATTCCCGACTCCACTGGGCAGCTCGGAGTAACGGCCAAGCTCGCGCTTGTCGTCGCCACCGAGTGGGAGCCCATGAAGGCGGTTGGCACCGTCCGGTTGATGGTCACTGACCAGAAGATTGCGGGATACACCCCAGCGTCGACGGTCAACACTGTGACTGCGGGCACGTCGGGCACCGTCGGGCCGTTCACGGTCGACTTGTCCACCACGGGCTTTCCGAGCGGCAAGACGGCGGCGGACTTCTACGCGGTTGGCGACAAGGTGCGCGCTTTCCGTGTCGATGACCTCGGGGAGGACTGCGTTGACGTAGCTTCGACGGCGGACCTTTCGGCCAACGAAGGGCGGATGATTCGCGACGCCGGACCGGAGGGTGCGGCCGCTGTTCGCGGCGCTTTCGAGTTCAACAGCGCGTCGGGTTGCTATTTTGCTGGGCTTGGTACCGCGGCGCAGTGGACGGCGCTCACAGGCAACGCCAACTGGATCACTGTCTGGGTCTACCCTCGGTCCTCCCAGTCTGGCCAGTTTCGCGTAATCGCTACGTTCTACGGCGGTTCGACCGACTCGGAAGCCGACAACATTTTGGCGCAAATCGGCATCGAAGACAACGACAAGATGTGGTTGTTCTATGAATACAGCGCCGGCACGAACGTGTCGCTTGCGTCGACCGGAACGGAGCTGACGCACGACGCCTGGAACCGACTCGACTTTGTACGCGACGGTGCCGGGAACATTGACTTCTATCTCAACGGCGCGCTCGATGATAACTGGACGTCGCAACAGCTTGCCACGGGCGGCACGACGGCGCGCAACATTCGCATCGGCGGGAACGCAGGTGGTGGCCAGCTTGTAGATGGTAAGGTGTACGGGCTGGAGCTCCGCGACGTTGCCGCGACGGCGGGCGATATCGACACGTCGGTGGCGACTGCGCCAGGCGGTGACACCATCGGCATGTGGTGCATTCGCGATTCGGTGCCCGGTGTGGTCACGTCGGTTACCAGCAACTCGTTGACGTTTTCTGCCGACCGTGTGTGGACTTACAGCACGAACAGTTGGGCGATTGGATACCGCGCATCGAGCACGATCTCGGCCGCTAACCAAAAGGTGTTTGGCTATATCGCCCGCTCAGACAACCTGGTCGATTTCAGCGACGAGACCGATCTTCCACCCTACACTTTGGCGCCATAATGTCGACCTCCCAGACAGAACAAATGATCTACGCGCCGGAGTCGCTCTACGACGGCTCGGAAGCTCCGATCTGCGCGTCGCTAACCCAGCGCGTGGTTGCGAACAACCTCATGCACGGCTGCGACTCGATGGCGCAACCGCGCATCAATTTCTGGCCAGCCAAGGCGTTTGGCGGGAACAACCGCGAGTATGTCGAGGTCGACAGCGTCGACGAGGTTGATGCCTGGTACTTGTTGGGCGGGTTCCCCATGGGCCCGTGGCCTCTCACGATGGCGCCGGATGGGCGCCCCTACCGCCTCAACGTGACGATGGCGGGCGCAGTTTCGGCCGTTGCTGGTAATGCTCGGTTCCGGCTTATTATCGCGCCGTCGTACGCTTCGGCGCGGCTTGGGCTGACGGAAGACACCGACCGCGTTTGGCAGACGACAAACGTCGTCAACAGCACCACGCCGTCTGTTCTGACGGGGTTGTCGAGGGGCGACGGGGCGTCGTCTACGTACATAGACGTTCCGCGGTCTATGGCGCAAGAGTGGATTCGCGACCTCCCAGCCTTTGACGCGGTGTCGGGCGGCAGCCCGGTCAACGTGCGGGCTTGCCTTGTTTCGGCCTGGGTTTTCGCTTATACTTCGAATGTGACTAGCCAGCCTCGTCTATACGGGCTGCGGGTCGCGGAATACCTGCAGCCATGACGAGACGCGTCCCACACTTCCGGCCGGAAATCGGCACTTTCAACGACATGCACTCGGGCGACCCGGTGTCGGCCGTTGATTGGGCGACGCTTGCGCAGGCTGCCAACTGGGTACACGGTCGCGGCGCGCAGGTACTGCCCTGGACGGCGGTCGGTATCGACGTCGCCGATGCTGCTAGCAAAACTTTGCGGTACTACTTCCAGTCCAAGCGTGCGACTGTTGCGCGGGTCTGGTCGATGGTGCTCTTGTCCGACACCGAAGGCGCCACGGCGACGGTAACCATCAACGGCACGGCTTTCTCGGCCGAGAGACCCCCCACGGACCGCGAAAGCCAACGACACGCCTTTACCTTCGTCGAACAGCTTGGAGCCAAGAAAACAGGTCTCGAAGTGAGCACCGTGGCACTTGCTGCGGCGGGCGGCGACATTTCCATCGAATCTATCGGCTGTTTTGACGTTCCCCGGCACACGCTGGACAACGACGAGGTCGATTGGGGCGTGGACGTCAACCGGCTGCGCGCGCGCCAACCAGCACTACGCGAAAGCATCGGCCGCGTTTGCGACGCCGAGGCGCACATGTCGGCACGTCGACCGACACACGCAGCTTGGGCGGTTAGCACCGCCGATGGCATCTCTCCGGGCTCGACGAGCTTTACCGAGATGTTCAACCTGCCTGCCCCGGTACAGGGCGCGATGGATAACGGGGCGACGTCGCAAAACGTGCGCTGCTATGTCTTCGCTAAGGTTTCGAGCGGTACCGGTCAGATCAAGTTCACGGCGGGCCAGACCGCCGATACAGTGACGATCGACGTCACACAGACGAGTTTCGACACGGACTGGGCAAACCTCGAAATCGAAACCGAGGACCTGACAGCGTCGAACGGTCGGCGTTCCGGCCTGGAAGACATCACCGTCGAGGCGAAAGACCCGGCGGGTCAAACACTTACTATTGCTGGCGTCTACATCATCCGAGAGGGCGCGCGAGAAAGACGAAAGGTCTAGGACGATGAGCGGAGCATATGAGCGCATGTCGGCAGCCCCTCGGTTGCCGACTTCTACCACAACCGACACGATTCCGGCTTCGGCCGCAAACACGGGCGGAATAGACCTGTCGAGCTTTGTCGGCAAGTTCGTGTCCATCCGATGCGACGTCGCGTGCCACTTGAAGGCGGGCGAGACACTGGCGACTGCTGGTGCGACCGACTGGCCGTTGCCTGCCAACGAGCGGCTCGATGTACTCGTCACCAAAAAGGAGCAGATCCTGTCGGTGTACGGACTCGCGGCGGGCACCCTCTACGTTGCTGTCAGCAGCTGACCGCAGAGTTTCCTGCGCTCTATTGGGTTGCCGTATGGCGCCCTAAACCCCACACCCACCCCAGGTGCTAATACGGCGGCCCGCTAGAGCGCAGGAAGCCAAGGAGAGAACGATGGACGATCTGATTCGACGAAACCGACCGCGCTTTATGCAGCGCGCTTTCCAGCGGCGTCCCGGGGCCGGTGTAGGTCGTCGAGGACCGTCCGGCATTCGAGGTTTCTCGGGCGCGCAGGGAGGCGGAATCGTCTACCTAACCCCGGCTTACGACGGGCCAGAATGGACGTTCACCCGCGCGTCGGAGGCCAGCAACTGGGACCCGCGCGAAGGGGCGTTCGCGTCCAGCTCGCATAGCGCGTCCTGGACGCCGGAAGACATCGAGGGCGTGCAGGCGTTCTTCCGCGCTGATACTGGCGTCACGCTGGACGGGGCCGAGGTTTCCGCCTGGGTCGACTCCGTCAGCGGAGAGAGTCTTGCGCGGCTCGGTACGGGGCCGTCCGTGGCCACACGCGAGGGCCAGAGCGCGCTGTACTTCACGAGCAGCACGAGCGGGCTCCAGGCCACGTACTCGACGGCTTCTCACGGAGGCGCGCAGCCAGTCACGCGCCTGGTCGTTTTCGAGGCCGACGTAACGGTAAACCAGATGATCTACGACGGCGTTAGCGGCGCCGGGGAAGCAAACCTATTCCGCAGCGGGCTCACGTACGCCCGGGCCGGGGTTTCCGTTGCATGCACGAAGAACATCTTCGACGGCACACCGCACCTCCACGTGGTGACCTTCGATGGCTCAGATTCGAACACCTATCAGGACGACGTAACGGCCGGCGGCAACCAGGCTCTGGGCTGGGCTGGCGCCGAGGTCCCGACCGGGATCACGATCGGGTCGAACAATGCAGGAACCAGCCCGGCGCAGGGTTGGGTCTGGGAGGTTGTCGACATCGCGGGGCGTATCAGCCGCGCCGATCTCCAGCGGTACGCGTACTACGTAGAGCAGCGCTACGGCCTGACGGTTTCGTACGAGGACCCGAACGCTTGGCTCGACGACGGCGTGCCGCGAGTGTTCTCCGACGGGGCGATCCTCATCGAAGGCGCGCGGACGAACCTGCTTCCTGAGTCAAGCGATTTCACCGCGTGGGATACCACCGGAACGTCGTCTGTGACGGGCGGGGCAACGACGGCTCCCGATGGGTCCTCGGCCGATCAGCTCAACATTGGCGTGGCTGACGCGGTTCGGGACACGGTCGCGGCGGCCTCCGTGACGGACAACGCCACCGTAGTCGGGTCGGTTTGGCTCTGGACAGCATCTGGAACGGATTCGGTGAGGCTTCAGATCCGGGACAAGGCCGGCGGTGTCCTGACAAGCTCGAACATCACCGTTACCACGACGCCTACCAGGCACACGCTGGTAGAGAGTGACATCGGGGTAGGCGCGACGGACCCATACCTCTCCGTGCTGGACAGCAGCGACAACACCGGTGCGACGGTCTACGCCTGGGGCGCGCAACTGGAAGAGGCTTCCTTCGCCACCTCGCCGATCGACACCGCGGCTGCTGCTCGGGCTGATGACAGCCTCGCTTTCGACGGCGGAGATCTGGACGCTGCGATCCTGACATCGGGGTTTGTGGTGGATGTGTGGCCGACCTTCGACAAGGCAGACATTCCGGGCACACCGCACGTGTTCTTCGCCAGTTCCACGAACGGCTACCTCCGATTCGACGGCACGAACTGCACGCTCCGCTCCGACACAGCCAGCAGCAACGTGAGCACGCCCGCATTCTCTGCCGGGGATAAGCTGACGTTCAGCGTCGACTGGGCCGGTGGCGTCTTTGAGGTGTTCCTAAACGGCGTATCGCAGGGCACCGCAGACATCACAGGGCAGGACTGGTCTGCCGTGGCGTCGGACACCTCATGTTGGATCGGGTCGCAGGGGTCCATCTACCAGACGTTCGGCGCGATCTCGCGCTTCCGGGGGCTGTAATGCGCTACCTACTTCTTGCTCTGCTACTACTGCCGGGCTGCTACAACGGCATCGACGAGCGGCCGGCCAACGCGGCCGAACTCGCGGCGGTCGGGGCGTTGCGTGCGGTGTACCACCCAGGCACCGACTGCGAAGCGCTGGACCACGGTCGGTTCTTCGTCTGGACTGCGCCGCAGCGACGGATCGCGGACTACTGCACCGGCGGGCGGTCTGACCGCGGCGTCATCGCATGCCGCACCGGCACGTATGCGGCCGGCGTGTTCGCTGACGCGACGCGAGCAAACATCTCGTGGGACAGCGGCTGGAACGTCCACCATCGCCTGATCATCCACGAGGCTGCGCACAGCCTCTCGGCGTGCCTCGGGCGCGGCGTTGACCGTGGCCACGAGCACCGCGACCTCTGGGACGAAGGCGAGGCGAACGCGGCGGCGCTGTTCTTCGCCGACTACCCGATCCCGGACGACCCGGCCGACGACCCGTACACCCGCGCGCAGCGTGACCCGTGGGACCTGACCGACACGCAGTACGAGGGGCAGGACTGCGACGTGCAGCCGTTCACCTGGCTGCATCATTTCCCGTGGTGCGAGCAGCCAGCGGCGTCTCCTCTCGTAGAACCAATGGATATCGAGCAACAGTGTGAGCGGCTCGTCCTACGTCCCGCCCCCGGAGAATCACCATGACGACCGCACAACCCGTTCCGCCGACCCCGGCGCCCGTGCCTCCGGCACCTACCGACACACCCAAGACGACAGACCAGTGGATCCGTCTCATCGCGCTGCTCGTCGCCTCTGGCCTTATCGGCGGTGGGGGTGGTGGTGTGGCTGGAGCCTATGGGGCTACGACGTTGATCGAGTATCGGATCGAGCGGCTCGAAGAAGACATGGTGCACCACGGCGAGTCGCCGCACCTATCGACGCAGCGCGCGATCGATGCTGTCGGCGCCGAAGTGGTCCGCGTGGATGAGCGCCGACAGTCCGACGTCCGGCTGATCGAAAGTCAGTACCAGCAGATCGACACCAGGCTGCAACGCATCGAAGACGCGCTTGAGACGAGCGCCAGGGTGCGGCCAAGACGATGACCGGAGCGCTCGTGTTCGCTGCCATCGGGCTGGTGTGCGCGGCGGCGATCGGTGCGGCGTCAGGAAGAAAGGCAAGAGAGATGAAAATGGGGAAGTGGTATGCGGCATCAGCCGTAATCGTTGCGGCAATCACCGGTATTGCCGTTGTACTAACTTGGGGTCCGGAAGAGTCTCGCCAGTGGATGCACGGCGCGGGTCTTTGGGTTGTCACGGTCGTGGGTCCGGTGTTGACCGCGTTTTTGACGCGAGACGCCGACAACGACGGGCGGCCCGACTGGCTGCAGTGGATGATGCAGAGCTTTTGGGGCGTGCTCCTTGGGCTGCTTATTTTGGAGGCGGTGGTACGACATGCGCTTTGAATACCAGATTCTCGGAGGCCTGTTCGCTCTTGCCGTGCTCCTTGTGGGCTGCGGCGCGGGCGAGCTTAGCTTCCACGTGGAAGCGGCTCGGGGTTTTCACGACGTCCGTGTGGAAACCGAGCCCATCATTCGGCGGGCTCGTATTGCTGCGATGACAGCCGAAGCCAGGCGCGTGCACGAGCTTGGCGGCTCGGAAGCGGAGGCACGAGACGCGGCGGAGCATGAGTCTCGTCGGTGGGAATGCGCGCTCTCGACGCACCGGCTTTACGGTGTCGCCGTGGCGACCTACGTCGACGAACTCGCATTGGCCAGTCTCGCCGAAGACGACGACATCTCGCTATTCGACCGGGTGCGCCCGTACATCGGTCGCGTAGTCGACACGTGGCGCTTGACCTTCTCGTGTGTCGAGGAGCTGTTCCCGGGGGCCCTTCCTGGCGTTCCGGACATCTTGAACCTGTTTCCGCCTTCGTGGAACATCGAAGCGCCAGGGGAGGCCAACGGTGACTGACAAGAACGACGGGCGAGAAATCGCCGCAACTATCGTCGAGGGGACGGGCAACGTGATTTCCCTACTCGGAACGGTCTTGGGCTCCGAGCCCGGTGTTCGTGCGGGCCTGGAAGCGGCCGGGGGCGGCTTGAAGGTGGTAGCCCGCCTTATCCGCCAGTTCGGCGCGCAGCCTGCCAAGGAGGCACTCTTGGAGCTCCAAAAAAGGGTAGCTTCGGGAGAGGGCATCATCTCGTCGGCTGACATCGTGTCGGACGACGCCGAGGTTGATGCTGCCATCGGCGACATGTACCTCGACCGCGAGCACCCGCCAGATGGGCATGCGTCGGAGCGGTTTGACAACGAGGAATCGCCGTGAAGCTTGCGGACTTTGTGAAGCGGCGTGGGTACAACCCGACCGTCATCCCTTCGCGGTGCGACGGCGGGCCCATCGTCGACCATTTCCCCGTTGTCATCCCGGCGGGCTTCTTCCCCTCAGACGTCGATGGCGACCAGCTCGACCGACGCTGGGACAAGAAGCTGTGCCCAGGGCAGACCGGAGACTTCCGACCCCGATGGGGCGGCGGTTTCTTCGCTCCTCGTGGCAAGTTCTTGCACGCCGCCATCGACATCATGGCGGCTGAAGGCGCGCCGATCATCGCCCCCTGCGCCGGAACGATACCTCGGCAGGTCCGCATTGGTCGAGAGCTGCGTCCGGGGGCTGGCAAGTCCAAAAAGGGAGGAAACTACCTTTTCTTGGTCGACGCGCATGGTTGGGAGTGGTACTTTAGCCACCTCCGCGACCGGCCGAAGGTGCTTGCAGGCGACCACGTGCAAGGCGCGCAGCTCCTCGGGTATGTCGGCCGGTCGGGCAACGCGTCGCGTGCATACGGCGACGGATCTATCCGGGGGTGCCCCCATCTGCACCTCCGTTTGGGTAAACAACTTTGGACACCGGGGCAGGCCAAAAAGTACGACGCGCAGGCGGCGCTACTTCCTCTCTATGAGGCGGGAGCCTGGCGCGTAAACGAGGTCTAGCAGCGCATCAACCGCTTCGACATTCATGGAAACTCGACGTTTCTTGTCCTGATAGCGGAACCCACCGCCGGGGGCTGCGCGCCTAAGCCTTGCGAGCCTGGCGCGCAGCTTCTTTTCGCACTCTTCGGACCACGCAGCCTCGGCCGCAGCATCGCGCGGTTCGTTGGTTGTCCAGTAACCGGCGCGCGCTCGGAGTGTGCCCTCTCTGACCAGCCGGCGCATATAGTCTACGACGAGCCCACGGCTGGGTTGCTTGCCTGGCCAACGGTCGCGGTACACCGATTTGATTTGGTCGGCGTTTAGCGCATACTGCCAATTCGCACCGCGGGCGTGTCGCTCCCGTCCGCTATATACAAACCGAACGATCTCTTCGCGATGTTCGCGCAGGATGGCCAAAAACCGTTCGGTTTGGATTTTCTGTCGCTGGTTTTGCGGCAGTTGCCCTTGCACCGTGTAGTGTTTGGCCATCCTGGCTTTATTCTCCGCCCTTGAAGGTAAAGCCGTCGAGGCTATCGACGACAACCTCGGCCCCGTTTTGGTCAACGAGAATCGAGCCATCATCGAATCGTCGAATCGAGTCGGCGGGGATCCACGGGTTGTCTTTGTCGAACTCGCCGGTTCGCGGGTCGACGTTTGCCTTTTCGGTCATCGTTCAGCCCTTCATCGAGGAAACGGTCTCGACCTGATGGATGGTGAGCCCGAGAATGTCACGCGCACCGTCTCGGATGGCGGCTCGAACGGCCGAAGTGTCGAGGGTGAGGTACTCACGCGGCACGAGCGAGAGGTCGTTGACCTCGAAGTCCCACCGCTTCGAAACGCGGATGGATGCCGTCGTTGGAGTCTGCGCTTGCGTGATGGCGACCTGCGCTGCCTTGGCAGCTTCCAGAGATTTTGCCTCGCGCAACTTCCGAAGCTCCGCCTCCCGTTCCGCCGCAAGTTGGCGGTGGTATGTGATCACCTTGCTTTTGAGTTCGCGTTCGAGCTGCGAAAGAGCTTGCTGCGCGGGCTTGAACCACGACCGAATCTCTTTCAGCGACGCGTTCAACGGGGCCGTTGCTCGCTTCTTCTTCGCTTCCAGTGCGTTGTTCTTGGACTTGACGTCGCGCAGCAGCTCCCCGACGAACTCCTCGTCTTCGGCCGACGCCACGGCGAAATCGCCGATTTCTTGGAGTGCGGCTTGCGTGTCCTGCAGCTCCTCCGCGATTTCCTGCTGCAGCGGCATGTCTTCTTGTACTTCGGTCTCCTCCTTGTACGCGGCAGCCGCAACGTGCTTGGCGCTCTTGCCCTGCAGAACCATGTACTCTTGCGCGGGGTTGGCCTTGCAAGTCACGTAGTGCGGAGCTTCCCCAGCACCCGCCATGGTGACGGACATGCCCATCTGGGCAAGCGTCTGTAGGTCGTCGAGAGACGGCTCAAACTGCAGGCGGAGCCCGAGCTTGAGTTCGGGAGGCAGCGCGTAGGGGAACGACCTACTTTCCCGGACTTCCGTAGTATCCCCGGGCGGCTCGACGGACGCCGACGGCGTCTCGCCCCCGTCCGCTTCTTCGACCACGGAGAGCCCGTCTCGGTGCTTGTCGCACACCGGGACGGTAAGCACTCCCTTCTTAGGGTGCTCGACGATGCACGTTTCGAGTGTCTTCTTGCGTCGACAGCCCGCCGCGGCGCACATGTCGAGTGCGTATTCTTTCTTTCGCTTGAGTTCAATCACGGGGAATCCCATCTTCTTGGTTGTACAGGAACACTCCGCCATCGGCGCCGCATGCGCAGTAGTCGGAGGTCCAAAGCGGTCGTTGGTCGTACGTGCGGCAGACCTCGCCACACCGGCGTTGCTGTTCTTCGGCGTCGACAACGACGTCCACCATCATGTTGATGATGCTTGACACAAAGACCCCGAAGAGGACGCCCCAAAGGGCATAGTAGAGCCAACTAGGGTCCTTGAACATCAGTCTTGCTCCGACAGCCATTGCTGCAACGCCTCGACAAGCTTCTCGGCCTGGTTGGGTCGGAGCTGCACCGAGCCGGATTGTTGAATGACCCTTTGATGAATGTCGATTTGGATGTGGTCTCCCCATGTGGTGATGGCGATGTCGTCTCCGTCAACGAGTTTGCACTTAGCTTTGAAAAGGCAGCGCATCAGTCTCCGTGCTCCTCAACGATGTACGAGCCCTTGGGGTGCATGTCGCTGTAGAACGACGCGGGCACCCGGCGAGCGGGCCCGGTGGGGACGGGAGCGCCGTTTTCGGGGTTCTTGTTCCAATCGCGCTTGGAAACCTCAGCCCATGCGCCTTCGATGCACTCCCAGAGGTCCAGGCCGTTGGCGTCGGCGTAGCCACACATGTAGATGAACAGATCGCCGAGCGCGTCCATCTTCATCTCGCGGGCTCGCTTGTCGTCGACTCCCCGGATGTTCTGCTCGTGCTTGAGGTGCGCATGGCACAGCTCCCCCACTTCTTCGGATATTCCGAGGAGCGGCTGGTGCGGCGGAACCTCGCCCTTGCCAAACGGCTGGCGAGAAATCCATTCCGCGACGAGACGCTGCATCTCTTGAACATCGCGCTTGTGCTCTTCGACCGCCGAATGCTCGACCTCGGCAAGCTCCTCTGCGATGAGATGTCGCGTGAAACGACCCGAGGAAAGCGCCGCGATGAAGCGATGCACACCCGAGTCGACTCCGCGCGCCGCACCGGTCAAGTCTTCGGCATGGAAGCAAGGGATTTCGCGCTCTTCGGCGAAAGCCATCTCGCGATCGGAACCCGGCGACGGTCCGTCGAGCCGCACGAGCGCATCGCACTTGGCAAGCCAAGCGAAATCCATCTCCTGCCAAAACTCCTGGTCGCCTTCGTGAAAGTGGACCTTTTCCCATTCGAGGAAAAGGTGCGGAACGAACGGAATCGCGCCGGCCGACATGAGCAGCTCCGCCGCATCGAGCGCGCGCCGCAAGTTGCCGTTGGGTGTGCCGCTTCCGTAAATGGGGCCGGCGATGTACACTAGGGGCTTCGTCATGGTTGCGTGTCTCCTCTAAGCTCGGCGTCAGTAACACACCGAGCGGTAAATCCGGGCTGCGCTTCCTCACAGCTCTGCGGCACCTCCATGCAAGCCGGGTAGCCCCATGGGCACTCGAACCAACCTGCTTCGAGGCAATCTTGGGTCTCCCAGTCGGCCGGCATACAGACCACGTTGACACCCGGTGCGCACATCGGCGCGTTCTGCGCGTCGCAGTATTCGCCGCATCCGGTGAACAGTAGGGCCAGAACTAGTACAAACCTTTTCATGGTATTCTCCTACTCCAAAAGGCCCGCCCCCTGCGAGGGCGGGCCGTTCCGGTTGTAGGGTAGCGCTACACCAAACCGTGTGCTACGCAGTGCGCCGCAATGCGCTCTTGGTCCTTGACCACGACGACAAGACGAGCTTCCAGCTCTAGCAGCCGGTTACGGTGCCACTCGACCGCCGGATCGTGGCTGTGAGCCAATCGCGCAACGAAGTTGGTGGTGTACTGGATAAGCACCTCCAAAATGCCCAACGCCTGGTCGTCGGTGTGGTGCATGGCATACGACCACAAAATGTCGTCAAGCCGACCGTGCTTGAAGGCGTCGCCCTTACGGAGCATGCCGAAAAGGGGGTTCTGGTGGTCGAGCGTCGAGATGTTGGTCTTCTTCATACCCCGAAAGGCCCGCCCCTTGTGAGGGCGGACCGTTTCGAGAGCGGCGGGAATCAGAAACCCGAGCGGGTTGACCACTTGACGTCGAAGGCCTCGCGGGTAATCGGACCCCGCCAAACCGGGTCGAGCAACTCTCCGGCCTTGTACACGCTAACCGGGCGGCCGCTCTCTACGATCATCTTGGCCACGCCCCAGGCGGTCTTGCGATCCATGCCCAAGTGGTCCTGCTCCCACCCGACCTGGGGACCGTGGTAGGACATGATGTCGAAGCGGTCGTTCTCGTTGCGGCTGATTTCGTTGTTCGTCATACCAACATTTTAGCCACGGTCTAGAGTGGGCGCAATACCCTGTTTGTCGGTGACGGTTACCTTGACCTACACCGACCTACATCGCCTCCAACTGCTCGATTCGGCGATTCAAGTACCAGCGCGCTTTCTTCAAGTCTTCGAGTTCGGAGCCCTTGAACGGTGCACGCCGGATGTACTTGACCGCGTTACCTAAGCAAAACCCGAGGCCCCATGCTTTGATCACCTTGATCGACTCGTAGACACCCGCCCCGTAGTGGGGCGGATGGTTGACCATGTCGACCTCGTCATTCATAGCCAAGACCTCCGGTCGATGATGCTTCGTCGGTGGAACCGGGTCGTAACCAGGGAGACCGGCGTGGCAGAGAAGCGTTCGATTTCCTCGATGAAGCGGCGCGTCTCGCTGGTGAGCTGGTCGTAGCGGCGCGCGTCTCGGTTGGCATGCGCAACGTAGTCGACGAACGTGAGCGCGATGTCCGTTGGCGCGTTCAGCATGACCGCCCGCTGCAGATGGTGCCAATTAAACTCCGCGATGCGTCGAAGTCGCTTGGTCGTCGTGGTGCGCTCGCGCTCCCGCAACGTGTCGGCCGGAATGCCGGCGCGCGTCGAGACATCCTCCCACGTCAGGTCGGTACCCATCGGGCCCGAGGTTCCACCTTCCGGCGAAGCCACACGGATGGGGTTGGTACGCATCACCACGATGGACTTGTTGATGCGGCCCGCTGGGATACCCGCCTCTCCAGCCGTCCCTGATACCGTCGTGTCTCGCGACGTCACGTAGGGGTACTCGCCGTGATGAAGCGACAGACCGGTGCCTTGGGTGCCTTCGAGGAGCACACGGTGGCCACGGCGGTATGCCCGGTCGAGAAGTCCCAGCGTGGGCTCGATCATGTCGGCTAGTTCGTCGCAGTCCTTGGCGAGAAAACGACCCTCGCCGCGCTGCGTGATCTTGTTCGCCGTGGCGTAACCAACGCCTTGGCCGGTCGAGCCGATGTTCCCGACGAGCCTGCCCTCGTCACCCACGTCGCTGCGGTCGATGATGTTGGCTTGCGGGTCGATGCTGATGCGCTTCCAGGCGTCGGGCCCGAGATACTTCATCTCCTCCAAGAAAATCTCGGGGTTGATGCAGGCACCGGGTCCGATGACGATAGGCGCGTCGCAGTGCAGCGAACCTGAGGGCAGGTGGTAGAACGCCACCGGCTTACTGTCGTGCGGTCGCAGTACCGTGTGACCCGCGTTGGGTCCACCGACCCGCACAAGCATCTTGTACTCGCCGCGCTCGCAGATGTGGCTGACGACGTGCCCCTTGCCTTCGGAGCCGTACTGGCCACCGACCAGCACGTCGACCAGACGATCGCGCGTCGGAGGACGGACGAGCGCTAGGGCACGTAGCGCCGCTTCCGAAGACTGGCAGCGCGATGTGTCGATAGTCAGGTCGGCGATGGACTGTAGGCTCGAAACCTGCTGTTCGGTCTCGCTGGTCTGCGCCTGTGCGTGTGTTGTCTCCTCGCCCCGACGGGCATACCGCGCCGCCTTGGCTTCTTGCGACGCCGTGAGATGGATGTGGAACACGCGGCGGGTCGGGAAAGCCTCCCGGATGCGCAGAACGTGCTCTCGACGGCGCGCCGCATCAACCACCGTGTGCGTGGTGTGGATGGCGTTGGCGACCCAACGGTAGTCCGTGGCGTGATCGGCTCGGTCGCCTTCGGCCTGCTTGCCCTCGCGATTGCGAGCTTGCAGGATGCGACCCGTCGACAGGTGCTCGGCCGCGAGTTCGTCGGCCAACCGACTGGCCAGCGTGGACTTTCCGGTTGCGATCTCTCCACTCAATACGACAATCATTCGCACAACTCCTTTACGGTGACTTGGCCACCGGTTGCTTCTTCGATCTTCTTCGCGACGTCGTACAGTTTGAGCTTCATGCCCCGACGCGCCGCCTTCAACGTGGTGTAGCTAACTCCGCTCGCTTCGGCCAGCTCGGCCAGCGAAGGAGCGTTCTCTCGACTCATGTACTCACTCAACAACATCGAACAATGCCTCCAGACTTTCGATGCGTTCGGCCAGCTTTTCCATCTCTCGCCAAGCGGCCTTATCGTGCCTGTTTTCCAGTAGAATCCTAACCAGTTCGGATTGGCGCCTGCGCTTCTGTTCGAGCAGCGCGTCGACTTCGAACAGTTGGTCGAAATAACTCATTTTCCCAACCTCCCCAAACCCCACAACAAGATACCGATGGCGTCCCACACGTCGTTGTGCCGCTTGCTCGGAAGGCTCGACAGCTTTCGCTCAACGATGGCAAGCTCGGCCACGGAAAGTTCGGCCTTGGCCTGCTTGCGCGTAACGGTCTTCGACTTCTGGCCTTTCCAGCGAGAGGGGACCACGAACAGCGTCATCTCGCAACCTGCACCGATGGCGCCGGCTCGGATAGACACCTCGATGAGGTCGTTATTGTCGCCCTTCGCTTTCCCGGCGTACACTCGCGGCTTTTCGATAACGAGCCGGTCGAGCTGCAACGCGTTGGTTTTGTAGAACAGCTCGCGCGCCGACTCGTCTTGCCACAAGCCGCAAAGACACAGCGCGCCGTTCTCTGCCACGGCATAGGCGTTGTGGCGCTTTCCCGGGTCTACCGCTCCGACTCTCATCATTGTGGCCTCCTAAGCCAGGCGTCCCACTCCCATACATCGAGTGTGCCGTCTTCGTTGCGCACCTCGCGTGCTCCCTTGCTCCAACGCCGACAGGCGTATGGGCGCATTTCGAGTTCGGGAATCGGCACGTCGGGCAAAAACTCGTTTGCGGCCTGGCAGATGATGCGCGCCGTTTCGATGCTCTTCTCGTCGAGATTGGCTTCCGACGTTTCGATGATGTACTCGTCGTGCGGGTAGTTCACCGGACGCGAGCCAAGCAGGGGACCGGGGCCGACGTAGCAAGACTTTGTCAGGGCAAAGAGAGCCGCCTTCGTGGCGTCCGCACCCAAACCCTGGCTAAACGTGTTCGACATGACCGTAGGGGGCACGAGACCCTGTTCCCGGCCCGAGAAGAGGTGCGTGACGTGGCCAACGCCAGTGCGGCTGCACTGCCGGTCTACCCAGTCGTGAAACTCGCGCTGTTCGGGCCACGTGGCATAGTATGCATCGATAGCGTCGGTCGCGCCTGCCCGACTTATCGTGACGCCGTACTTAGTACGCCCCTGGTTGATGAGGCCACGCCAACCGAGGCGAGCGTTGAGCCCGAAGTCCACGATCTTGCCAGTCTGCCGCGCCAGGTACAGCTCGTAGTCTTCTTCGAGGTTCTTCTTGCGCTCGTAGGCCTCTTCGAGTGTGATGTCGAGGAGCGATGCCGCAACTTCGAGATGCGGGTCTCGCCCTTCGTTCAGGACTTCGGCCATCCTGCTGTAACCAACGATTTTGATGGCGGTCTGCGCGATGGTGCGTAGCTCCAGCCCAGGCACGTCAGTAATGAGGAAGACGTTGCCCTCGCCGCTGGGGATGAAGGCCTCGCGATCGCCTGCTACGTAGTAGGGCTCGCCGCAAGTACCGCAAGACGTTTTGCGGTCTTCCTTGGCGTGGCTGCAGGACGGTGCTGCATGAAACTTGTTTTGCCGCGCTTGGATGTTGGGGTTGCTCGACGTCGTGCGACCCGACACCGCGAGCCATTCGAACCGCGTGTGGATCGGCGCGTCGATACCGGCTTCGAGTTCGCGCACCCGGTCCATCACAGTAGAGCTCGACCCGTACTGCTGGAAGGCGAGAATAACGGGGTCCCCGAGCTGCTTCGCCGCATCCTCACCCAGCGAAATCGCCTTAGTCTTGGTGCGCACCGGGATAGCGTCGGGTAGCTTGTCCCAGGCTACTTGCGCGTACAGCTTGGCCAACTTGACCTCGCGCTTGTAGTTTCCGTCCTTTTTGAGCTTGAGTAGCGGCGGGTCTTGTTGTAGCAGCAGCTCGCGGCAGTCGTCGAGCGATTTCTGCACGAGAATCTTGAGCATCGCCACCATTTTGGGGTCGGTACGCATACCCCAGGCAGACATCAAGTGCAGAGCCCAATGGGCGCGCGCCTGGCGCGACTCGTCGACGAGTAGGTTACCATACTGCTCCTGCCCGTTATGTACCCAAAGCGTCGAGCGGCTGTCGTGTTCGGAATAAGACCGCGCACCCTCTGGCCAGTCTTCGACGTCGATGTCGAACAGCTCGTTGTACCGCAGTCGCCACGTGTCTTTGTCGAGCTTGTGTGGGTAGTCGTGCCGTTCGGCGCAAGCGGCGAGGCTATACCGGTGCTCAATCCACGCGCCCGTCGTAGCACTGCGGTATCCGCGGTATTGGCCATGCGCGATGTCGATGAGCTTTTGCCGCGTCTGGACGTCGCGCATCTTGCCGTCGATCATGTAGCATTCGAACACGAGGTCCAGCAGTTCGGGCCATTCGGCGCACCACACAGCGACGTCAAACGGGAGGTTCGCGCCAACCAGCGGCTCGTCGGTTTCCAACAGATACCGGACCGTACGGTAGCACGCCGGGTCTCGTCGATGGATGATGTCGGCATCGTCCACCGTGTCGGTGAGCGAGACACAAACCAGGGGAGGGGCAAGCATGCCCTGCTCGATTAGGAACGTCTCGTTGTCAGCTGCAATTACCATATCGCCTCTTCGGGAATCGAACCCGAAAATCCGCTTGCACTAGGCTGGAAAGAACCAAACGACCCAGCACAAGAAGTCCACCGAGGGAGGCGCGGAGTCCCGCTCTCAGGAATCGAACCCGAGCATCCCGGACTAGGGGAAGAAGATGAAAAAACCTAGTCCGAAAGCCACCAAGGAGCAGGGGGGAGCACGAACCACCGTCGTGCTGTCGGCTGGCCCACTCTAGCCCTCGTTGACGGGCTTCCACTGGTGCAGAGTGAAATCGTTTCCGGCCTTCGTCTTGATCATGACGCAGGTCAAGAGCACCTCGTCGTCGGCCAGCGGCTGGTCTTTGCCGACCACCAACTCACAGACTTCCTCTGTGACCGCCTCGTTGACCTCTTCCTCGCTGCCGGGGTCGATGCCATTGGCGGCCGCGATGAAGCCCTTGATGTTGCCCAAGGCGGCATCCTGCTTGAGGTTGACCACCCAAGACGCCGAGACTCCCGCCTTGCGTTCCGGGCAGTCGCTTTCGAGCACCTTGGCTTCGACGATGAACAGGTCGTCACCCTTGCGGGAATTGATGACCTCGATCTTCTTGATCTGCACCCGATACTGAGCCGGCTCCCAGGCAGGGGTTTCGGGCGTGTGACCCGGCCCCCTGTTCGCGACGAAGTAAACGCCGCCCTGTCCAACCTTGGCTTTTGTGATTCCGCTGAAAAGTCCCATGTTCTTGTCTCCTAGCTTTCGCTTTTTGTTGTTTTGTTTCGATCTTTAGCTACCTGCCGCAACTTGCGAGACACCTTTGCTCGCACGTCGGACAGGGGCTCGCGGTATGACAACTTTTTGTCAACCCAACGGTCGTATTTATCGGGCGCGTCTCGTCGTTCGGCTTTTACCCAGCAGTTGCTGATGTGGTGGTTTAGCCCACAGTGCTCGCAGAGGAAAGTCCCCATCTTTGAAAAGCAGGTGTGGCAAACCCGGATAGACGCGCGCTTTTTGAGGTAGTTGCGGTTTACGCGAGTCGAGCAGTTAGCGTTGCCGCAGACCTTGACTCCGCAGTGTTGGCAGACGGGCTGCACCGACGGCGCGTTGCGTCGACCCTCAATCACGGCGTGTGCATGGCAGCCACGGCGCGAAATCTTGCAGTCGTAAAGGTACGACCTTTTCTGCTTCTGTTTCACCAACGCGCTCCATTCATGGCCACGATGTCCTGTTCCGACACTACATCAACGTCGGCGTAGAGAAGTTTTTGCGGCTGCCCCGTCGTCTGCTTGATGTACTGCGCCTCGCGCAGGGCCTTGTGAAACCCGAGGAGCTGCTCGCGGCAGGCCAGCACGAACTCGACGGTGACTTCCTCAGCTTTTTGTCCCTTGCGGTGCGTACGGCCTAGCAGCTGTTCAATCGAGCCCGCGTTGGGCAGGCAGGACACCACGAGGTTGCGGTGCCACTGGTACTGCAGATTGCGCCCCTCGGAGTTGGCCAAGACGGAAGCCACGCAGCGCGTTGCATCAGTCTCCTCGATGGCGGTGCCGCTCGAATCCAGGCCCCCGCGGCCGAAGTAGGGTATCCCTGCCTTTTCGGCGATTCGTCGGCCGATGTATGGGTGCTCGGTCCAAACGATTCCGGGGGCCTCCAGAGCCCACGAAACGGCGTAGTCGACGACGTGGTCATGCACCCAAACCGGAACCGCGTTGACTTTGAACGTGTCGCGGATTTCGAGCCATTCGGCGCGAACGTCGCCGATACGCTCTCGAATGATGCCGTTTTCGTCTCGGTCTTCGATGTCGGCGATGGTGTCGAGATCTCCGCGGTCGGCCGCTTGAGCAACCTGCAGCTCCGAATCGAGCACGTGGCTGTGCTTGAGCACCGAGCGCACAAACCGCTTCCAGTTGCGGCGCTTGTCCATCCACTCGTCCGGTGGCCTGGGGTCCCACACCATGTAGAACCCGGCGATGAGCTCCCTTGCGTGCCGCCACATGTCGGAGGCTTCGGTAAAGTCCCAGCCGTCCGGCGTTTGCCACATCCCCCGGAGTTGGTCGAAGTGCGCGTCGAGCACGTCGTCGGTGTGTAGCGTCGGAACGTCGACGCCTCGAATGGTGAGCGTGCACCCGAGCTGGTTTTGCTTGGTGGACACCACGCCTGGTGTGTCGGTCAAACGCCGACGGAAGCCCGAACGGACGGCGGCGAGTTCGGCGTCTCCGCCCATCTTCAAAAGGGCAGCTTCTTCGGGTTCGGTGCACAGCTCAGCCAGAACACCGGGAGACGTACGGGCGATGCTGTCCGACTTGGCATCGACGGCGTCCGCCCACACCATCATTTCGTCCCACTGGTTGGGCATCGGCATACCTTCGGCGCCAAGGGCCCACCGAAGCAGGTGCCAATACTCACGCAAGCTCTTTGTGGTCAACGACCCGGACATGATGGCCATGCGCGTCGGGTTCTTCTTTAAGTACCGGGCGACTCGACGAGTGCAGGCCGCTCGCGTGTTCTTTAGTCGGTGCGCCTCGTCGCATACGATGATATCGGGGCGCAGGTCGTCGAGCATGCCGGCGTTTTTCACAACCGAAAGCCGCTCGTAGGACTCGATCGTCGTGCTGGGAAGGTTCCAGTGCTTGCGCAGTCGGAAAAACTCCCGCTTGGTCTTGTCGCGCAGCTTGGCGGGCACCAACACGAGAGGACGTTCCGCCTCGCACACGGCAGAGATGAGAAAAGAGACCAGCGTCTTGCCGCCTCCCACCACGATGGGGGCATAGAGCCCAGCCGCCTCGAACCCTGCGGCGAGTGCGGCCGCCTGGACAGGAAAAAGCTCCATCGAGCCCGCACCGCCGCAAACACACTTGGCATCGCACACCATCGGAGGGAGTGCGTAAATCTCCGTCAACGCCAGCCGCAGCTCCTCCAAATCGGGCCGCTCGTCCCACGCCATGCGCGGCAGGTACTTGACCCGTTCGAACTCGGCCGAGGCCTGAACACCGGTGCGCCTAAATGCGCGCCCAACCTTCGAGTTGGAAGCCACGTCTGCACGCGTCTTTCCAGACTTTTGGAGGAGCTTATCGGCTAGCGTTGTCATCTTCTTTTCGTACCAATTCCCAGAGTTTCTTTGCCCAAGCTGACGATGTGGTCGTCAGGTCTTCGTCTTCGTCGATGCTGTCGATGCGAACGTAGGGCATGTTGTGCACCCGCGCATGTAGTAGGACATCGGCCATCACTTCGGCCTTCGAGAATCCGCAAAACGGCTGTTTGAACTTGCCGTGTTCCGGGGTTTGGCCCGACACCCACCACACACGCAGGTGTGTCATCCCAAGGCCTCGACACAGTCCGGGCAGGTCACGCGAGCAACGCGGCTCGTGTCCATCCGAACGGTCTGCGGCGGATGTGCGACCTGCTTGCACAGCGTGCGGACCCACCAACGCTTTTCGGACTTGGGATCGCCCGGCTGCAGGTACTGCCGTCGGCCGGCACGCGGCTTTCGAGCGTGTACCACTGCCACGGGGCCGGGTCCGCCACCGAACGCCTTGGTGTTGCGGTGGTCGCCAAAACCAACGTCGAGATCGTCTCGCCGGTTCATGCGCTCCTCCCAACATCGGTCGTGGTAAGGGCGGCACGCACGGCGCAGTCCTTGGCTTCCATGAGCTTGCGAAGGGCGGCGGACCGCTCCGGGTTGCGCGGGACCATATCGACGAGCTGTTGGGCGAGAAGACAGAACGGCTCCGACACGACGCGCAGGTGGGGCGGCAGGTGCTTGTACGTAAAGTACTGCATGATGTGATCTTTCACCACACACCTCGCACGACGATAGTGGCGGCATCCTCGAACGCCGAGACGGTGTGCTTGCCCTCGTCGCAGCGCATGTCGAGGAAGACGAAACCGGACAGGGGGTTCTGCGCCAGGTAACGACGGACACCCGCGCCAAGCATCGCCGTGCCCTTGCCGTAGTCGGCCAGCCGGTAGTCGGGCAGGTCAAGCTCGGCTTCGAGAAGGGTGGCCACCTTGCGGACGATGGCGCGGCCGTCGGTGTACGGCACCCCCATCGGGACGCAGCCCAGGCAGAGAATCACCGAGCCGGCTGCGGCGGGCGGCTCTTCCTGGACCTTCTTGGGGGTCTCCTTGGCTTTCGCCTTCGAAGGGGCGCTGGCAGGGGCGGCTGCCTTGGCGGGCGAGGAAGACGCCTTCGGGCTTGCCTTCGCGGCTTTCTTCTTGCTCACCTTATCCATGAGGGAGCCGCCCTTGGGCTTCGGCGGGTTGATGCTGGCGGTTGTCTTCGCCGCATCCTCCGTTTCGGGCGCCGGCTCGGGCTCGGCCGACGGGGCTGCGGCTTTCGCCTTGATACGAGAAAGTAGAGATGATTTTGCCATGAGAGAAAGAAACCTTGAGTTTGCGTCCAAGTTGCAGTTGCTACGGTAGGAGCATCCCCCGTAGAGTGAACAGGATTTGACGTTCGCTTCCAGCTCCAGAACGGGCAGCAAAAGCGAGTTTTGGAGACGAGTGGCGATGGGGTGGATGGTCTCGCGAAAGACCTTCTCGACCTGCTCCAGTGTGATCACCGTCTCGACGAGACGAGAGGCGGGCTTGCCCTTGGTGCGGTAGTAAACCCAGCGCAGCCGACATTTGTCCGTACCGAACAACGACATCGTGGCGCGAGCGTAAATGCAGGCCTGGATGTCGGTCTGCAGGTCTTCGGGCTTCAGTGCCCATCGGAAGTTGCCGGTTGTCTTGTGGTCGCCAACCACGGGGATACCGTCGTCTCGTGCTTCGGGCGGCTCGATCCAGTCCGCGAATCCGCGGTACCAACCCACCACGGGGTCGATGAAGAAGATTTCCGACTCGACCATCGTGTGGGGCGACTGCGGTGCCGGGATGAGGTGCAAGCCCGCATCGGCGATGGCAGCATTCGGACCGGACGGCGCGATGCCGTGGCGCAACCAGTTTTCGAGAAGCTCGTGCACCTCGATTCCGAGCTGCGCGTAGCGGTTGCTCGACCGCAGCCTTTCGAGGTAGTACCAACCCCACTTACGTTCGCAGTTGCGGAACGATTCGAGCTGCGTCTTCGAGATGGTGCGTTCGAGCTTCGGCGTACCGAGGTCGACGACCCAACCGAGACCGTAGCAGCGATCGCAAGCGATGGCGGCGTCGGCACCGCTTCCCCCACAAGCCTCGCACGGCACGGTGTTGTATGTTGTGTCAACCACGGTTACCAATAAAGCATGAACCTAGGAGGCTGTCAAGTGGTCAACCTCGGCGTCGTGTTCGTGTTCCTCGCAATAGTCACATCGGTAGCACCGACAGAGATTGGTGGTATGTCCGTACCGGCCGGCCCTCGCGGCGGGCTTAGGCGCCGAGCGGGCCTGCTGGAGCCGCCCGACTTCGTCTTCCAGCCTTTTGATTTCTTTCAAATACACTCTCATAACAGCCCGCGTGCATCTCATGCCCGCGCGCAGTTGTTTGATTTCGAGAGCCTGCTGCTGTTGCTTAGTCGTCATACCCCGAAAGGCCCGCCCCTTGCGAGGGCGGACCGGGGGGCGGAGAGCAGCGGGCTTAGCGGTGGCACTCCTTGCACACGAGCGTGTGGTGGGTCTCGTGGAATTGCGGCCGAAGGCTTAGCGTCTGCACGCCGCAAACGGCACAGTTGCGGATTCGAGGCCCGAACCGCTGAACTCGCGGGTGCGGCTCGGCGTTGGCACGTTGCAGGTCGGTCAATCGTAGTGGCTTGTTCGTCATACCAATAAAAAAACCACTCCGAAGACGGGCGCAATACCCTGTTGATACGGCGCCTGTTGATGACGGTTACACCGACCTACATCAACCTACAGCGTGACCTCGCCCGTCGGGAGTCCGGGCGAACGCTTGAAGAACCAACGCTTGCCGTCGAGGTAGACCGCGAGACTCTTCTCCGTCACCTTGACCCGACAGTTATTCGACCTCGCCGCCTCGAAAAACGGCTTGTTGAGTGCGACCCTGGTGCCGTACCAGTTCAACAGCGCCCCGCCGCTGTCATTGAGCACCGCTACCTTGACGGAGGCCTCCGCCTTGGGCTTCGGCGGGGTCTTCTTGGGCTTCGGCGGGGTCTGGGCGGCCTTCGCCGCCATGGCGGTGCAAAAGGCGCACTTGACTACCGGGGTGGCCGTCTTGGGCGGTACCTCGGCGCTTGCCGGGATGGCCGACCCACATAGAGCTCGACCCGGTGCCTTCTCGATGTGCGCGACGACGGTTCGATACTTCTTGTTCTTCCACTGCTTCCAAATCATCTGACTGTTCTCCTTTGAATTTCAAGGCGCGCGATTGCGCCGGTTTCTTGCCACCATCGTTGTCCCATCACGGACTTTGTCCACAAACCCGGCGAGCGATGGCGGACGTTCTGCGCGCAGGTGTAGGCTTTGGACGGTGAATCGAAGACCTCGACCACCATATCGTTGACCCAAACCAACCAAACCTCCTTACTCATCGGCCTTTTCCAACCACATACCAAGGTCTGAATAACACAGCGTCACGCCATGCTTGCGTTCGAGGTTGGCCATCGCTGACCAAAACGCGCTGCCCGCTGCCGAATCATCTTCGACATACTCCACCGGCTTGAGTGCTCTGACAACGGCTGCCCTCGCTTCTTGTTGTGCGTCGAGTCTTTCTTGGCGTTCCTTGCGAAACTCCTCGACTGTCTGCTCGCTGCCTATCTTGGCCAGCAAACGCTTGGTGATGGTACTCATAGCCAAAGACTTTCTAGTAGGGCGTGCATCGTCTCTCGTTCTCGGTCTCCTAACTTGTTTTCCAACTCGTACTTCTTATCGTCCAGCCGGGCAAGTTCGTTTTCCAGCTTTTCGATGCGGCGCTCGACCTTGCGCAGCTTTTTCTTGATCTTCTTGCGGTTCATACGAACATGTGCCTTACGTTGTGGTTCTGCCGGGTTCGACCGCAGGCCTTGCACCGCCGGTCTGCGGCCGAACTAAACGCGGTGCCTCCCGACGGCTTTTGACCCACCCCCTTTTGGATAGCGAAACGCTTGACCGAGTCGAAGGGGTGGGGCGGCTCGCCCGGGATGGGCAAGTACGGCCCCGGTCCAAGCGCACGCAGCGCCGCTACCTGGTCGCGCATCGTCTTGTGCGCTTCGGGCGACGTATGTCGTTGGTCCCAAAGCTTGCGGATGGCGTACACCATGACTCCGCGCATCCCGGCTTTAGCTAGCTCCATTGGGGTCCTCCAGTCGATCGGCGATTTCGCGCAGAGCTTTGATGCCGCAGTGAACGGTCTTCGACGAGACCGTCTTGAGACCTTCCGCTTCGACGCAGCGCAAAAGCGCGTCGTCCGAGCGCCAGGTCCAGTACCGAACAATCAAGCCGCCTCGGGTTTCGTTGACTCGGATGTTCATAGCATCTCGAAACGGGATAGTGCCTTGACGGCGTCTTTGAGAGCAGCTCGCTTGTCTTCGGGCAGATGTTTGCCGTAGTTAGACAAGGCCAATCTCCCGCATAAGGTTCTGGTGATCCGACGTCGACATCAGGTTCTGCCGGATGTTCTGATCGTGCCGCAAGAACGCGGCAAGCGCGATGGTGTCGTGGGTTCCGTACCGCATCGGAAACATGCTGCGGACTCGACAGAGCTTGAACCAACGGAACGCCTTGCGACGGTAACACCACGCAAGCACGCCAATTTCTCCGTCCGAACGTCCCTTCATCCACGCGTAGGGCATGACGATACGCGGCTCTTCGTCGTCCTTATACAGGATCGACATGCTCTGCTGCCCCTGAATGGCGCGAGCCCACATCCGCAGCTCTCCTACGTCCGCTTCTAGCACCTCCTTGACCATCGCCTTACCCGAGATCGGGCCAAAGACCTGTTGGTAGCAAATCACGACCTCAGTCGTATCGAACCGCTTGAGCAGCTCTTCGATGAGCCGCGTGCTTTTTGACTTGTCCACACTTACCTCCACAGACCCGAGGGGGGTCGAACCCCTACCGCCCCCCATTGCCTTATGACGAATTTGGCTGGGACCGGGTCTTGCTCTCTAAACTAGCGCATGGCACACCTACCTTAGCTGCTATGTTGTTCTATACTCCGCGCAATCATCAAAATAGGTACCTGAAAAAGCTTGTCGTCGTAGGACCGGCACAAACTGCAGAACCGGCTATCGACCCATATCTCGGCCCTCCCTTCGTGGCCCAAGGGCCCGCCCCCACCTAGGGGCGGGCCAAAAACCTCAGAGCATCTGGTCGATCATGGCGCGACCGATCTGCCCGTCGTCGATGCCTTCGGCGCCCGCCTGCTGCGCCGTGACGTACTCCTCGCTACCGTCGGGGCGGAGAATCGCCACCATGATGTCTTGGACCTGCTGCACCCGACGACCGCGAGCGCCGAGGAGCATGGAGTCCAGCGCGTCGGAACCCTTGCGGATTTCGCGGGTCTCCCCATCCGCCTTGCGGTCGACGAGCCAAGTCGCCGCGTTCCAGAGCGACGCGACCGAGTCACCCTCGCGGTTCTCCGGGCGGGCCATCGCGACATCCATGGCATCGCGCTGGCGGAGACGAGAGGAGAGCGTGCGGCCCTTGGTACCCTCGGTCGGGACAAGCGCCTCCATGATTTCTTCGTAGCGCTCGGTCGAAAGGTACGTGTCGCAAGCCGCCTTATAGAGGTCGGCGACCTTGTGGCCTTCCTTGATGTGCGCTTCGATCTGCTGGCGCACCAGCTCCGCGCGGTCGTTGATGGACCTCGTGTGCCGCACCTTCGACATGCCCTTGCCGTCTCGGCGCAGGCTCATGCTCACGGTGTTCGCGCAGACCGTGCGGATGGTCGTTCCGCCGACGATGTACGCGCAGGACCGGTCGAGCGAATCGAGCATCTGGAAGTAACGGCGCAGGCCCGTGCCGTCGTCCCGCGTGATTTCGAACGTGGCCAGCACTCGGGCACCGCCGCGGAGGGAGAATGCGCCCGCCGGCTTGGCACCCGCGTCGACCGCCGCCCGGATGGTGGAATCCCACATCTTGCGATCAAGCGGGGTCCACTTTTCGGACGCCACACCGTGACACTTCTTCGAGCCGTCGGCGTAGCCTGAGACCACCGCCTGCAGGGGGAGCTTGAGACCGGACGCCGTGACCGCGTCTTCCAACTTCGTGCTCGTCGGCCAAGCGAGAAGGTCGTTGCCCGCCGCGATCATGTCGTCGGCCGTCTCCATGGAGCGGACCTCTTCGAGTCCGTGCCAGCTGCTGCTGGTAAGGGCGCCTGCGTTCCACTCGCTGCAATCGGAAAAGTTGGTCATTGTCATCTTCTTTCGGTATTGGGGAAACCGTTCGCTTCATTGCGGGCTTCCCTCGTTGCCCAAATAACCTAACACAGTATAACAGGTTGCGCAAGTGGTCGTTGTACGCTGACGGTTACATCTGACCAGAATGTAGGTGCCGGTCCTACCGCTCCCGAAGGGGTAGGAAATAACCGATGTAGAAGTGCCAGACAGCTTCGGCGGGCACCCTGCCGCGAGCATATCGACCGACACCGTTGACCCAACCCGAGGCGAGGTATTGGTACTTACCACCAACGTACTCAACACAATCAGGCATCTTCCAGCCTCTCGCGCAGCTTCCGGTTTTCCTCGCGCAGCAGCCGGTTCGCACGCAGCAACACCGCTATCGGCGTTCCGGGTTCGGGCAGGTCGACGAGAAACTCGCCCGCCGCAGCTTCCAAGTCCGCCATGTGCTTACCCGCTTGCCAGATAAACGCCGACAAACGGACGTCGGCGTCGCGCTTGAAGTCGACCGGAATGGACATCAGTGGTCGTTTCGGCTTTCTGCCCGTTGCGACTGCGTGGTATGCACGGTAGAGCTCCATGGCTTCTTCGGCCGACACAGACCCCACTTGCTCATCAGGCATCTTCTACCTCCATGCTGGCGACGACAGCCTCCAGGGCTTCCACGCGAGCTTGCAGACCGCGCATGTACCAAACGACCGAACCGAAAGCCGACATGAATGTCAGCACAGCCGCCGCATCTAACAGAAACTCAAACATCCGTCTTTCTCCTTTGTATGGTCCACACGACCTGTTGCCCTCGAAAGGTGTGCACAAGCTCGCATTCCGAAGGCAGGCAGCCCGTTTCGGCGATGAAGGCCTCGATGATCTGTTCTTGCCGCTCCATGATGCAGCGGTACGCGTACTCGATCGACTGCTCTAGCGTGGCGGGTGCGGGTCGAGTTGTGCGGGCGACGAGACCAAGCAACGGCTCGGCCGACGCGATCACACCAACTTCCAAGTCCGTACTATCTGCCACAAGAGCGGCAAACTTTGCTCGGACCTGCTTCTTCCTCTCGTCATTCATTTTTGCCGCTCCGTCGTTTTTCGCTCCAATGGGCTGGTATCGATGGGTTCGCATGGGCTGCAAGCGCGTTCGAGACGCGGAGCAGACAAACGGCACATCGAACAAGCAATACATATGTCCACGCCCAAACAAAGGGCAGCTCTGTGTCGACTGAAATGTCTATGCTCGCAACCACTCGCCGCTTATTCATTTATCAACCTCTCGACTTCCGACCATAGGGCCGGGTAGTAGTCCCAGGCGTCGATGCCTAGGTGGATTTGCTTGCGCTGGCCGAGCTTCTTGTTCGAATGCGTGTGCCCGTGCAAAAGCCACTGGCCTTTGTTTGGCTTTGGCCGTCGGTCGAGGTACCGGTCGTCGACCTTGCCGTTGCGATGGCTTTCACCCTTGTAGGGGTAGTGGCAGGCGATGACTTTCTCCCGACCTATGCGCAGCTGCAGCTGGTCGACCGCAAAGTCAAACCCCGCGGCAAGCATCCACGTCTTCGATTTGTCGTGGTTGCCCATGCACAGGCCCTTGCGCCCGTTCAGCCGCGCCATGATGCGCTTGGCGTCTTCGAGAGAGCAAAAGAAGCAGTCGCCTAGCCAAAGCACATAGTCGTTAGGTCTGACCACCACGTTGTATCGACGGATTAGCTCCTCGGTCTGCTCTTCGATCGAGTCGAAGGGCCGTTCGCAGTGACGCAACGCCCCGCGATGGCCAAAGTGTGGGTCCGAATAGAATGCGTCAAAAGAAGACATGATACATCACCAAAAATGTGCGCCAAGCTGCGCGTAAAACATCGAGCCGTTCGTTGTTGCGGTAGTAGCGCCAGGCTACGCGCAGCGCTATCCAATAACCGTCAAACTTCGTCATTTTTCTCTCCGCTGCAGTATTCGATGCTGCCATCGCTGAACTCCATCGCGTAGCCCTTCGGCATGCGATGGTCGACGATGATGGGTACGCCGCTGTAGAGCGACGGTATGAACATGTCGCTGGTCAAAGCCGGTGCCAGCTCAAACTGCAGCGCCAGCGCGGCATACGCTTTCGGCGATGCAACGATGCGCGTCAGTATCGGCACTTCCAAAAGTTCTTGTAGCTTGTCGAGCCAACCCATTCTATTTCTCCACTGCTAGGTGTGTGCCGTTCGCGAGATTGCGCTCGATGATGTCGGGGTCGAAGTCCGCGTTCTGCGCCCAAGCAATCAGGCGGCGCGCGTCGATCTTCCAGTAGTTTGTACGATCGGCCGAGTTTCTACCGCCGATTCGGGTTTTGACTTTACCCGCCAATGCCGACAGCGTTTTGGCCACCTCGTTAGTGTTCGGCGTGCTGTCGTACTTGTCGAGCTTGTACGTGTCCCAGGCGAGCTGCACGAGCCGCGAGTTTGCCAAGATGGTGCCGTCGTGGAACCTGACGGGGGCGGGCTTGGTCGGCAGCTTGCCGGGTGACACGATGAAGTTACACAGCCATTCGCACATCGTGTTTCGAAAACCCGAGCCTGTGACCATGCGGTCGAGCATCTCGTTGTTCTGCGTACGTACGCCGAATCGACCGTCGCGCTCGACCTCTCGGCTCTCTTCTAGCCAGAGCACATGCGCCGCGATCTCGTCGGGCAAAATCTTCTGGCCGTCGGCTTCGAGTCCGTCGAGATACTGCCGCGCCGCATGCGACGTACGACAGTCAAACAGGCGTTCCGTCACGGCGTCGAGTGAGTCGTTGTCGACATGGTCGTTGCGGCCGATGGGAATGGCATTGCCGTCATTCGTGGCGATGATGAGCCGCATGCAGCCCGTGATAGTCTCGACGGCTTTCCATTTTTCATCGACCTCGTGTGTTCTGGCCGAGATGCCCTCACGCACGGCAGACAGGGGATCGCGGATACCGCGCCAACCCTCGTCGACCAGCACGATGGGTGTGCGCTTCAGCACCCCAGTCTTTCGTGTAGTAAAGACAGCACGAGAGCCGGGTTCGTTGTCCGTCCAGATGGCCGACACGCCGTAGGCTAGCAGGGACTTGCCAACGCCAGGAGGACCCCAAAGAGAAAGCGCAGAGAGGGGTTCCATCGTCTTTGGTACTTCGGCCAACCAGTTCAGCAGCTTCTCGTGGTCCGTCTGGTTGGCGGGTAGCAGCTCCAACCAACGCGCAACACGTGGGCTGTGCTTGGACTTCTTAGCGCGCCGCCTGGTACCAAGTACCAGCACTTGCATGTCGCCTCGGTCTTCGAGTCGCGACCCTTCGCGCTCCCACGTACGTTCAACAGCGTTTACCGTGGTGCCGTAGTCGGCGAGCAGTTCGGCGAACGTTTTGCCCACCATCTGCCCTTGGGCGCCGACCTTCTCACACTCGATCGCCGGGTTCGGTGAGAAGTATTTGGTGGCCATGGCAGCGGCGATGTCGGACGATGCCGGGATGTCGCGGTATGCACCGTTGACGAAAAACCAGTAGAACCCGTGGTGTGCCAAAATCCAGAAGATTTTGCCGCCCTGCTCGTTGCGCCACTGCTGCAGCTCCTCCCGCGTATATGGCTTGTCTCGGTTGACGAACGCCAGACGCTGCTGCTGCAGGTTCGCCGCCTGCATGCGTTCGGCTGCCCTCTCTTGGAGAAATTCATCGCGGAAAGCATCGACGCGGGAGGCGAGGTTCTCGTCTTCGGCGCAAGTGCCAGCCGCGCGCAAGCTTGGCTCGAAAAACGCGACCACGCTATCGGTCGACGAGTAGGGGAATTTTCGCAAGACGTCGCGGGACAAGCCGTAAAGCACGACGTTGCGCTTGCCTTCTTGTGCGATGGGCTTTTCGTCCAGCACCCGCTTCCAGGGGCGCGCCTTCTCGCGCCCCATGCTCTCGACCCAGTCGCGCACCGCCTCGATGGGCAAGGGCTCGCGGAAGTCGTCAGGCACGTCGGACGGGTCTTCGGCGAGAAGCTCGTCGATATTGAGCGCGGTGCCCGGTAGCTCGTACCAAAGAGGGTCAACGCTTGGAATGTCTGGGTGCGAGGGCACGTAGTAGATGCGGGCGGCATCTTTGCACGCCGGGTCCGCTTTCCCAAGCGCCAAGGCCTGGAAAGCTCGTGCCCAAACGTCGCTCCATTCGGCGGCTGCTACAGGGCGAGAGAAGGGGAAGAAGACGCGCAGACAGTTGCCTTTCTTCGTGCCGTGGGACCACGACGAGAGGAAAAGAGCCGCGATGCCGTTGCTCTCGAACCGGTCGATGATAGCGATTACGGCGTCGTCGCTCACCCCGTCCAAGTCGAAGGCGCCAAACCCGAGCGTCTCGACGCTGCCTGCGGCGCGCACCTTTCCAGGTGGGTAGACGGCAGGGGAGATTAGAGGAGCGGCGCCTTTGTCGGTGTACGGCTTGTGGTGTCCGATGTAGTCGACGAGCCCGTCCCAGTCATCCACGACGACAGGTTCAGGGGCGGTCGAGTAGGTGCTCGGAAAACGAGAGAATCGAATTGTCATGGCTTCATTTCAGCACGGCTTTAGGTAAGACGCAAGTTGGCGCGTCGTGCAGCGTCCTATGACGTGTCCCACCTGACGTCATAGGGCGTGCGTGGACACCAGAACGCCGGGACGGGTAGGTGCTGGGCGGACGTTGGGCGGATGTCGGGTGGATGTCGGGTGGGTGTCGGGTGGGTGTCGGTACTTCAAAACTTTGAGGGGAGACAACGAGGAGACATTCTCCCGAGCGAGGAGACATTCTCCCGAGCGAGGAGACATTCTCCCGAGCGAGGAGACATTTTCCTCGACGAGGAGACACTCTTAGGACAAGCGTCATATGACGCTAGTTGGACACATATGTTTGGAAGGCATCACGTCATATGCGCGTCATAGTAGGTGTGTGTAGGATGATGTAGGTATGTGTATGCGTGATGACTACAATGTCAGATTGACCGTCATAGTGACGCATTTCGAGCGTCACCCCATGACCATACATCGCCTCACTCGGAAGAGAACGGGGTCCAAGGCATTTGCGTCATAGCGTCATATATCCGAACAACCGGTACGTATAAGCCTGTGCAGTGCAAAGGAGAACACTGCACAGGAACCCTGAAAAAGAAAGCTCAAGCGTACTAGAGCATGGGCGCGCGACGCACGCGTCGCAAAGTCTGTGCCAACCTGGTCTGGAAGTAGGTATCCATCTGGTGATGCAGGGTGGGTACCAAGTTCCGCGGGTCGTCTGCCCTTCCGCTGGCCTTTGGGCCACAAGACGGGCGAAGCTAGCCCCCACCTGGCTGCAGCGCCAGGGAGGGGCCGCGGAAGCCCAGCGCGAGGTATCAGAGCGCGTGGTACGCCCAGTGGGCAACCTGGTCGAAGACGGCGGCGCCGCCATGCCGCCCCTCGCGCTTCCACTCGGCGTACTGCCGCCCTGCCTGGACCCAGACGTCGGCCACCGTCTTGGAGCCGCGGAGGATGGCCTCCAAAGTGGGGATAGCGTCGTGCACTGCCGAAGTGGGGATGGCGTCCGACGTCCAAACGGACGCTTCGACCAGAAGATGGGCAACGGAGGGCGGAATGTTGTTCGTCGTCATACCAAAAATCTAACCACCCCGAAGACCGGCGCAATACCCTGTTGACACAGCGCCTGTCGATGACGGTTACCCGCACCTACATCATACCCCGGTGTAACCGTCATCGTACAACAGGGTATTGCGCCCCGCTTTGACGTGGTTATTTTTTAGGTATGAGCAACAACACACATCGCGTCGTCATCGAAACCACCGTGCTCTCGACGTACGACGAGCGCCGCGCCGTCGTCATGGAAGGGAACCACGAGGCGTGCCTCGCCAAGTGCAAGGAGCTTGCACCCGTGCTGGTGCAGAGCGGCGACATCTACCAGACCATCGAGTGCGAGGAGACCAAGTGAGCGAGATGGACAAGACCTTCAAGGCCATGCTCGACGAGCACGAGCGCCAGGCACGCGAGCTGCTCGCGTACCCTGACCCGGCGGTGCGCAAGCGAGCACAGGAAGCGCTCGACGAGATCGAGCGCACCCGGCAGCGCTGGGAGAGTGCACAGTGAAGCTCCGCAAGAAGTCCGCCCACCACTGGGAGTCGCACGACGGGCGGTTTCGCGTCGTCCGCTGGTTCTACCACTCGACGAGTACCGCGAGGTCGACCCGCTCCCGCAAGCGTACTCGGTATACCGCGTTCGACACCAGCAACGGCACGGTGGTGGTCCATAGCGCGACACTCGCCGGGATCCGGCTGCAGCTGGCCAAGCTCTGATACAACAGGGTATTGACAGGCGCCTGCCTGATGGTTACGTTGGGACTATGGAGGAGAAGAAGATGACCGATGACCGAAACCTGATCGACCGCCCCTGGACCTTGGCCGACATCGTCGACCTGCTGCGCGAGATGATCGACGACACCATCGCCGGTGTCGACGGCATGCAGGACTGGACACCCGAGCTTCTTGTGAGCTTTGTCGAGTCCGAGGCTGAGGAAGCCTGGGAGGTGTCGTGGCAGGACAACCAGCCGCAGTGTGGGTGGGAGGCTGTCGAGGCTGCCATCGGGCCGCTGGTGCACCTTGCCCTGGCGCTGCGACCCAAGCCGCCCGAGGATGTCGACCGGCTGCACGAGGAGCTTGCATCGCTCTCCGAGGAGCTGCACGCGATGGCATCGGAGCGCAACCACGTTGCACGGGAGCGCGACCAGTCCGAGACGGACCTTGCCGCGACGCAGGCATCGCTAGCCACCGTCTGCGATGACCTCGCACGATGCCGGGCCGAGCTTGCCGCGTGTCAGATGTCGCTGCAGGTGCTGACCGACCTGCCGCGCGCCGAGGTCATCGCAGAGCTTGACCAGCCAGACTTTGACGAGGCCATGCGGGTCGCCATGCAGGCGTACTTCCGGCGCTGCTTTGGGGTCTTCCTGACACCGGAAGCCGCTGTGCAGGCCTGGGATGTGGTCGACGCACACGAAGCACACGTGATGGCCACGGAGACCTGACGAGAGCCGCATGCACCCGCCCTGCAGCCGGGGTGGGTGCGTGTAGGTACGGCAGTACCGGTGTAACCGTCATCGACAGCCGATGTGTCAACAGGGTATTGCGCCCCGCTTTGACGTGGTTACATTTTTGGTATGACGAACAACGAAGCCACCGCGATCGACTCCCTCATCACCCTCGCCAAGGAGGTCGGCTGCCCCAAGCGCGCTGCCTACCTCGTGGGTCTCTCGGACGGTCTCCACTTCCGAGCGCTCGAAAGCAGCGAGTTCTACGGTGAAGACTACGCCGAGAAGTTCGGCGACGAGCGGCGCGCAGCGGCCCGCGACCAGCCCTGCTTCTCCGATTGGCTCTCGGGCTTCAACGCGGGTTTGAACAGCAAGCGCTGACCCCACCCGTCCGACACCGGCCCGCCCTCGCAAGGGGCGGGCCTTTCGGGGTATGACGACTAAGCAACAGCGGCAGGCCCTCGAAAACATCATCTGCGACGTGCTCGAAGTGCACGCACACGCCAACGAGCGCGGCGGGCTCAACACTTCGTCGGTGTGCTACCACGTTGGCGCGGTGCTCCGAGGCGAAGGTGTGGCCATCGGTGTGAGCTACAACCGCAAGGAAATCATCGCGGGGCTTCGGACTACGAAGTACGAGCTACCCGCACACATCATGTACCGCGAGGGACGCTACGCCGACGAGCTGTTTTCGGCTGTCGATAATCGGCAGTTGGGAGATGTCAGCGAGGCGCAGATTCGCGGTGCGCTCAAGCGGCTGGAAGCTAAAGACCTCGTCCACAACCCGTCGTGGATGTCGAATAAGGCTTCCTGGCGTTTCGTTGACGCCGACGAGCGCAAGCGCCGCCAAGCAGCGGAGGACGAGGGAGCGCAAAGGAGGGCCATCGTCGAGCGGCTGCGCGCCGCGACCGGGGCGGACGACGACGAGAGCTTTGGTTACAGCTCGACTTTCGAGCTGACACGGGAGCAGGTGCTAACGCTTCTCCAAAAAGCGGGTGCGTAGCAACAGGGTATTGACAAAGGCCCCAGCGATGGTTTTGTTGGGAATATGGAGGAAGAGATGAACCTGCCGACCGTGACCGAGCTTGCCATGGCGTCCGACGCCGACTTTGACCGCGCCTTCGACACCATGATGAAGGCGTATGCACGGCGTTGCTTCGACATCGACATCGACGACCACGACGTACACCAGCTCACGATGCCGGTCGACAACGCTTTGGAGGTGCTCATCGACGAGAAGTCCTGACACGCACCGACGGCGGGCGGGATGTACGGCTTGCACGGCCGCCCGCCGTCTGCTATCTTTGGCTTGTGGCGGTAAAAGACAGCAATGGGCGCCTCCTTTTGCGGGAACGGTCGAAGAACGCGACCGAGGTGGCGACGGTGGCATCGGTCTCCGTC
>SPJJ01008008.1_pt1 | contig 39854 bp, 31 predicted proteins | sample 3741741 | NCBI WGS metagenome assembly SPJJ01 (sample SAMN10925908, study PRJNA522277) | cold seep metagenome | isolation source: Elba SIP-enriched marine methane seep metagenome, extraction at timepoint T1 | place: Italy: coast of Elba, Mediterranean Sea | collected 2014-05 | reverse complement strand
GCCGGGTTGGTGAGCCTGCTAAACCATGTGGTTCGGATTTACTCCAGCGGGATCGGCTCGCCGCTTGCCGGGCAAGCCGGCAGAGGTTCAGCGCCAGGCAACAGCCACACGGGCGCAGCAAAGGCGATAGGGCGATCGGTTTGCGGATCACGAATACGCAGGAAATAGTAGCTTTCCGAATCAGTCACCGTGAGCATATGGGTGAGCGCTGCGCCGCTCAGCGATGCGGCAATGGTATTTCCGGCGGTGACGAACTCGACGATAGCAGGGAAGGCCTGGCCATTGCGGCTGACCGTCACACTGACCGGCAGGATGGTGCCGACGCTGGCACGAATGCGCGAGCCCATGGGCTGGCCATCGACCAGATAATTGACGCGAATATCATTGTATTCCTGTGCCACCGCGTAGAAGCGCCGCGCCAGCAGAGCTTCTTTGAGGTCAAACTGGCTGCGTGAGCGCGCGATCAGCACCGTTTTCGGCAGGCTGTTACCGCCCCAATCGATGCCGTGATGGTCTTCCGAGCCGGTCGGGCCCAGATGCCAGCCTTGGTCCAGGGCGTAGGACATCCAGCTGCCACCACGACCACCGGAGTCGTACTCCGAGCCTTTGCCGAAGACCTCGACACCGACGGCACGGTAGTCCGCACCCGGCACATGGCGAAAGCCATTGAAGGTGTAGCCGGGGTCGGGAATATACTCTTCGATGGCATCTTCACGCCCGGGGTGGTTGAAGCTCAGTATCGAATCATTGCCGCCACCAAGGCTGGATGGCAGCAGAAACCACTGCCAGAACTCAGACATGCTGACCGCATAACCCGCGCCGGTTTTGGCGTTGATCACATGTTCCGAGAACACGACGTTGATGTGGCCAAAACGGTCAGAGGTCCACTCAAACCCACGCATCGCAGTGAAATCGTCGTCCGTGCTGGCTTCGGCCTGCTCCAGGATAGCGGCCCATTTGCGCACATTGTTTTCCGGCTGTTCCAGATCGCCAATGAAGCAATCGGCCTGAATGTCGGATTCGCAGCCACGCGGAACTGCGGCCGGATTGCCGGGGTTGAGCGTATCGGAGTGTTCCGTACTGGCGGCGAAATCAAAGCCGCGCGCCTTGACCTGCTCGAACATATCGACCGGGCGTTGGCCCCAGGTGCCGTCAGAGTAGGCAGTGTGCTCGTGCCAGGCGCCGATGTAGTGCTCATAAGTCGCTGCATCAAAAGCTGGGTTGCAACTGGTGGCTGGCGCATCCGGCGGCAGGCTTTCAAACAGATAACTGGGGTCGACCAGATTGTTCAGTGTGTCTGCGCAGTTGTCGGCTCCGGGGTTGGCGGCACAGGTGGCAATACCGGGGTCCGCATCGGCGAGGACCGAGAAGGGACAGTCCGCGCTACTCGGATCCGGCGCACAATTGGAAAAATCTTCCGGCGCCAGCAGATCACGGAAGGTCCACAAGGCGCAGCCTTTCTGGGTCGGTGCGGTTAAACAGTCGGTTGGTGAGGGCGGGTCGGGGTCAGGCACGGCCTGCAATTCGACGGTGCGTTGACTGCTCAGGGCGCCGTCACTGACTTCGAACAGAAACTGGAACAAGGTGTCACGGTCGATATATGGCAACTCCGATTCAGCATTCGCTGCCATGGCCGATTCAATCGCCAGCATCGGTGCATCGTTGCTCAGTTGCGTCCATTGGTGATACATCCTGTCGCCGTCGGCATCCTGGCTGCTGGAGAGCAAATCGAAACCTTCGCCACTGAATGCAACACCGGGGTCGGCCAACGCGGAATCAATTTGCGGGGCGTTGTTTTGTGGAGCCGGCAATACCCGCACGGCCACCAAATCGGCGACTCGGGCGCCTTCATCGTCGGTGGCGGAGAACTCAAACTGCAGAGTGGTTGCCGCCGCCACATTGGGCGCGGTAAAGCGTAAACCGTTGGGTGCGACCTCGGTCAATTCGATGGCTTGTGGTGGTTCTATCGCACGCCACTCGGTGGTGCTGATCTGTCCATCCGGATCCGCTGCGCTGCCGTTCAGTTCCACGTTGGATTTGGACAGCACCTCGATATCATCACCGGCGTCGACCACGGGGATTTGGTTGGGCAGCTGGTCGCTGACGTTGACACTGACATCGTCCACCGCGGTCAGATCATCAGAATCCACGACGGTTAAACGAAAGCGCAGGGTTTCATTTTGTTCCACCTGAGGCAGGATCACGTCCAGCGCGTTTTGATCCAACGCGCCCTCGATCAGGGCGGCCGGGCCGCTCAGTTGACGCCAGGCATAACGTTGCACCGAACGCTCGCCTTGCGCGGTGGCGCTACCAAGCAGGCGCAGCGCTTCCCCTTCCGTCGCGCTTTGAGCTGCGCCAGCATCCACCTGCGGCAAGCCGCGTTCACAGTCGCCATCGTATTGGCCATCAGCAATATCCGCATCAGTGCAGTCCTGTTCGGTCTGGGCATCGGCGCTGCTGCGCAGACGACGCAAACCATCCTCGTTAGCCTGGCGCGCGAAATCGGCCAGCACGGATTGCTCGAAAGCCTCCGCATTGACGGCGAATGCGCTGCTTGATTCGCTGAGGGACGCTGCGGCCGTGCGGACCGCTTCGGAAATCTGCAAGCCATTACCGGGGCGCTCGTCGGCGTCCAGGGTCAGCAAGAAACGGCTGAGATTGTTCGCTGCTTGGGTATTAGCTGTCTGTAGATCCAGCGGTGTGACAAAGCTCGCCCCGCTGGCCTCGCCCAGTTCAATGCCACCAAGGGCAAAGGCGACAGTTTCGCCCGGCAGGTAGCTGAAGCGCCCCTGGCTATCGGTCAGGGCTGTTTGCCCGCCACGCTGCACGCTGACACCGGAGACCGGTGAGTCCACGAACTGGCCGGTTTGTTCCTGCGTGGCTGGCGGAGTGGTCGAGTCGGGTGTTGGGCTTGCTGTCGGATCGACACTGGGCGTAGTGATGGGGGACGCGCTGCGATCAGGATTGGAAGACTCGCTGCAAGCGCTTAGCACGACGCACAGCAGGACAGCGGCAGGAATAAGCGGACGAGCTTGATGGTGTGGCATAGCATCTGTACCGAACAGCGATAAACTTTCTGAAGCTAGCACTAATTTGTTGCCAGCTTGTTACGTTGCCTTTCGGTGATCCCGGCGTTGCACCGATTTGAGTTCAATGTCATGGCAAATACGTCCGCATGTGGGTTCTCCCAGGCTCAAAGCGCCCCCCCCTGTAAGCCTCAGTCAAAAGTCAGCAAAGGGTCGCTATCACTCCTTTGCTATTGCTGTCGCAATTAACCTGCACCGGCGGCTCCAGCATGCCGTCGCCGACACCACTGCCGGAAGAACAGGCTGCCAGCACCATCACACTGGTCGACGCTAAAGTCCGTTTCATCGTGGCCATGAGCACAATCCTCCTTGCAGGGAAAAACCTGCACACCCGGCTCAGACCAATGAGCCTTGGTTTGCCATCACCCAGACACAACCCCCGAAATAGCGCGCCCGGTGATACCACCAGCCGATGCTCAGGCGCTTGGCTTATGCTGCGCCACCCAGTCGCGGCAGTAGGCCTTCTCGGCGGTTTGGTCGGCTTTGCCCTTGGGCTTGCGCCGTTGCACCACAGAGGCAAACAGATCCGGCGTGTCGCGTAAGGCAGTGACGACTTCATCTGGCTGTTGCTGCGCTTGGTCAATCACCAGCAGATGGGATTGCGCAGAGGAACTCATCGCCAGCCCAGCGGCGATATACAAATGCCTGCGCGAGGAGCAGACGTAGAGTTCAGTCGCCTGATTCATGGGCGGTTCTTTGAGTGTGGCGGCAGATTAACGCAATCGTCATCGTAGCGTCATTGCGATGACACCGGCACCCACTGTAATACCCGCCGTCTTTTCCCGCACCCTTCCAGTCGCCCATGAAACGCCGCATTCTGCTGCTGTACAACACGCCCAAAGCCCGCCGTTACTTCACCACACTGAGCAAGCACATTGATACGCTGGATATTCGCTGCCATGCCATTGGCGTGCGCGGTGGTGCCCGGCTGGATGACCAGCGCTATGCCCAGATGGCGGAGTACAGCATGACACGCAAACAGGCGCGTGGACGGATTCCGGCCTGGCGCATGCGCGGCCTGCAATCCATCCATCAGCAGTTTGCTCATTGGCACTATCACAGTGCGGCTGCACGCATCCGTGCGCTCAGCCCGGATGCGATCGGTGTCTGGGGCGGTCAATCCGTCGACACCCGCGCCGCCTTGGCCGCCGCGGCTGATTTGGGCGTGCCACATTACATTTTTGAGTGCGGGTTGCTACCCAACACCACCACTTGCGATCCGCGCGGTGTGAACTTTGACAACTCGGTACCGCGCACGCCAGCGTTTTATGCCCAACGCGGGGAACGCAAGCTGGCTGCGCTGCCGCAACATCTGGTGCCGCGCAAGAATCATCGCAGCGGCGACAGCATCGAGTTACCGGACAACTATCTGTTCATCCCCTTCCAGGTCCGCCTGGACAGCCAAGTGCTGTGTTATTCCCCTTTTATTCGCAACATGCCGCAGTTGTTCAATGCGGTGTGCGAAGCGGCGCGCAGCGCTCTGGCCGGCAGCCCTTGGAAGCTGGTGTTCAAGCTACACCCCAGTTGCCGCCAGGAATACCCGGAACTGGTGGAGCAGGCGGCTGCGCGGGATGATGTGCTGTTTGCCAACAACAACGCTACCGAGCAACTCATTCGCCAATCGCATGGGGTGATCACGCTCAATTCCACCGTCGGCATTGAGGCTTTGTTGTTGCAGCGCCCGGTGCTCACCTTAGGCCAGGCCTGCTACGCCATCCCCGGTGTTTGCGACAGCACGGACAGCGTCGAAGGCATCAGCCGCTGGATGCGTGGGCAGCGCAACCGTGGCGAATCGGGCTACCCACTGCGGGCCGCGTTCTTGGACTATCTGGCCAATGAATACTGCATTCCTGGCTCACACAAAGCGGTGGATCAAGCGCATCTGTGCGCCATGCAGCAACGCCTGGCCACCCACCCGGATGCCGCCCGTCTACCCTTGCCTCACTCGGCCCTACTGGCCACCTGAACACACCGGTTTAGAGGTGCGGGTGTTCTGTAGTCATTCGTAGGACACTTGCTATCTGTAAATAATCGGGACGCGGTTGCGGACTGTGCAAACGAAAGTCGGGAACGACCGGCTCACGAACAAGCGATCAAGTCCGAGCAAGCACCCCAATCAGACGCCAAGTGCTCAATTCGCCGGCCACTGGGTCGGCTGCAATGCAGGCCCACCGGCGAAACCCGGTCGGGAATCTGCAGTCGTGGCGGGCAACGCGACACAGCCATCGATTCCGGTCTGCACCACGGAGGCATCCGCCAGCTCCAGCCACTGGTACGGCAAGCCCAGGCCATTGTTGGCATTGACCAGGCACACCTCTAAGGCGTGCCCTCCGGGCTGCAGCCGGGTGGGCAGGCGGCGCGCGGGATCCAGCGCTGCCTGGCGCGCCCGGATCACATCGGGCTGGTCGCTCTGCGCGCCATCGATGCCGCGAGCCCGGCCTTCGTCCCATTGCGCGCCTTCCGCATCAGCGCCTTCGTCGTAGCTGTGCGGCAGCACGAGCATGCAGCCATCGTGGATGGCAGCGATCTTTTCGGCACTGAATTTGTCCAGTCGCGAGCCGAAAATGCTGGACTGTCGGGTCTGCTCGTACAACTGCTGCGGCGTTTCTTCACCGCTGGCGTTGTAGATGAAGCGTGCACGCGGCTGGACCACACGAATGCCGTCTGCCCCGGCGCCATCCGCCGCGTAGTAACTGGTTTCGACCAGACCATACTCTTCCAGCATCAGCACCAGCGCCGCATAGTTGCGCACGAATTTCATGTCCAGCTCCACCCCGCCACCAACCTCAGCCGCCAGGGCAAAAATCTCCTCCAGGCGTGGGATGCGGGCCGGGTCGTAAGGCCCGCCACGCCAGGGTTCGAAGTCGGCCGCGTTGAGGGCCTGCAGTTCGCTCCAAAGCATCAGCGCCGCCTCGCCGCTGCCATCAGTGGTCCGGTCCACGGTGCCGTCATGCAAAGAAAACAGCACACCATCCAGAGATTCCCGCACATCGATCTCCACCACGTCAGCCCCCCAGGCGAAGGCATGGCGATAAGCCCATAAGGTGTTCTCCGGCGCCAGAAAATGCGCCCCGCGGTGGGCCGAGATTAGCGGTGGCTGGGCGCCAATATCTGGCACACCAGCATCCGCCCAGCGCGCCGGATCTGGCTGACGCTCACAGGGATCATCCGGGTGCGGAATGCTGGCACGTTCACGAAAAGCCGGTTCGGCCAGCGTGAGCGTATGGGCGACCGAATCGCGGCCACCGCTGCAGCCGCACAGTACAAGCGCGATGAGTATCAGAAACTGCCGCTTGGGCATGTGTGCCGCTTGCTCAAAAGCCTCGATTATCCGGCGACAGCTTTGCAGAATCATGACGCCGGAACCTCAGCAGGCCACAGCGGCGACGTCCCCTTGGCGTTGAGCTTGAATGCATCAGGATTGATACCGGAGAGCGGCCATGCGCTCGTGGAAATGGTCCGTGCATCATCGATAGCGACTTCAAAAACGAACAAGTTGCCGAGGTAGTCATCGGAAGCAAAGTAGGCTCGCAACGTGTTCCCATCCAGTTCCAGGAACCCCGTGTTGTTGGTGTTGGGGTCCATATGCTCGTTGACCCCGGGCCAGCCAAATCCATGCACCAGGGTATTGCTTGGCAGGTGAACCAGGTAGACGCCACCGATTTTCTGCGGGATACCCACAACGGTATCGGCGGTAATGACGCCAAAGCAGGCGGCGTAGCCGGAACCAAGGCTTTGGCAGTCCTGATAATCGGTCCAGTGCGTGGGGTTGGCCTGCACCGAGACCAGCTCACCGTCCAGGGTCCACTGCATGATCCGGCGTGAGCCCCAGCTCACTCCAAACAGCGAGTCACCATCACGCACGATGCCGCCGACATGATCGTCGGGCACATCGAAGGCCTTTTCAATCTGCATGGTCTGCGGATCGAGCTTGTACACGACCGCCGTGGAATCGCGAACGTACTCCGCAATGGGCACCCAGATCGACTCACCGTCGTAATCGATACCGCCGGGGTGATAGGCCGCACCCTGAGTCTGCTGGATTTCCTGAATCAGGTTGCCGGCCGCATCGAATTTGATCAGATAGCCCCCCTGAGTCACCCGATCCACCGCCGACAGAACGAAGTCATCACCCACCTTGACCAGGCCTTGCCCGTGATGCGCGTTGAACTTCAGGCGGGTGCGCCGCAGCTCCCGCCAATCCGACTTGTGGTTGACCTGGGTGAGTGCCTGGGCGATGGGTGGTAGCGGCGGCAGTTTGGCTGTCACCGGTTCGCCGAAGTATTCGAACCTGTCCTCCTGGACCGGGGATTCCCAAGCGACGATGGTCCCGGCGCCGTCGTCAGGCAAAGACCAGAAGCGCAGAATGTCGCCATCCCGCTCGAAAAAAACCGGATTGCGATTGGCGATGGTGTAATTGTCGTTCCAAAGCCAGGTCGGGACTTCGTGGACGATGCGCAGGCTGTCAAACGCGATCAGCGCGATCCCGCCGGTCTGGATGTCAACGAACGGCCCCGGTGTGGATGCCAACCCACTACATAGAAAATATCGGTGATCGACGCTCTGGCAATCCTGGTAATCCACCCAGTGACTGGGATTGTCATCGAGGTGCATGACTTCACCCTGAGCAGACCAATGCATGCGTCGCCGCGAGCCCCAGCTCACACCATAGTATTCGTCCTGCAGCGGGCGATAGACGGCGGCACCGACATGATCATCCACCTCGAACAGGAATTCGGGCTCGAGTGTGTCAAAGGCAATGCGCACCACCTGGGCGGTAGAATCGCGCCGATATTCGGCCAGGCCGGTGTACAGATAGGCATCATCAGCATCCAGACCGCCGGGGTGGTAACGCTCGCCATCGACCAGGACGATGTCCGCGACCAGATTGCCCTGCAAATCCACCTTGTACAGGTGGCCTTGATTCGGCTCGCTTTCAACCGAAGTGATGTAAAAATAATCGCCGCGTTTGATCATCCCCTGCGGGTGATGGGCGTCGAATTGCAGGGCGATCTCACTCACTGAGCGCGTCCAACTGGTGCCGGCTGTCGTGCCAAGAATCGCCCTGGCCAGGGGCGAGGTCTCGCCCAAGGTCGGCATATCGTCTGCCCGGTACGGGCTGTCCGTGCCGTCCAGGCGGCCGCCATTGCAGGCAACAAGCAGCGCAAGAAATGTCAGCGCAAGGACTCGAATGAAGGATGTCATGGGTCAGCGGGGCGTGAAACAGCCCACCAGCATAGGACTCCGAGGTTGCATCAACATGACGGTTTGTGTGCCGTCATAGCAGGGCCATTCGCAGACTCTGTCGGCGTGCAGACGGCTGCTTCAGCGACACACAGCGGCCCGATTTCCTGCAAGCGTCATGGCCACGACGCAGCGCTGTCACATCACCAAGACAAACTAAAGGGATAAATCAAGATCTTTGGGAGAACTTACATGCCCTCACCTGTCATTGCGCTCGGCGTCGCGGCGCTCAGCGCGCTGCTCGTCGCCTGTAACGGCGGCCGTGATGCCGCGGACCTGACCAGCACCGCCGCGCTATCCACCCGCGCTGACAACACCGACGAACTGCGTTGGTGGAAAGGCAATCTGCACACCCACACCTTTTGGAGCGATGGCGACAGCTATCCGGAGCTGGCTATTGACTGGTATTACCAACGGGACTGGAATTTCCTGGCGCTGACCGAGCACAACGTATTCGCCGCCGGTGAGCGCTGGATCAATGCCGAATCCAAAGGCGGCCCGGAGCTGCTGGCGGAGTACCAGGCGCGATTCCCCGGTTGGGTGGAGACGCGGGACAACGACGGCGTCACTGAGGTGCGCCTGAAGACTCACGACGAATACAGCACGCTGTTCGACACACCGGACGACTTTCTGCTGATCAAGGCCGAGGAACTGACCGCCAGCTGGGCCTCGTATTCGCCAGTCCATCTCAACGCCACCAATATCGATAGCGTGATTCCCGTGCAGTCCGGTAATTCGGTGGTGGAAATTCTCCAGGCCAACATCGATGCGGTGCTTGCCCGCCGCGAGGAGACCGGCCAGCCGATGATGGTGCATATCAATCACCCGAACTTCGGCAACGGCGGTGGCGGGGTCACCGTCGAGGTCATGATTCCGCTGCGCGGCGAGCGTTTCTTTGAGGTTTACAACGGCCACGGTAGCGTCAAGAACGAAGGCGATGCAGCCGCTCCGCGCAAACAGGATACCCAGCGCATGTGGGACATCATCAATGCCGAGCGCCTGAGCCAGGGCCTGCCGAGCTTCTACGGCCTGGCCACGGATGATGCGCATAATCACCGCAATCCCACCTTCAGCCCGAACCAGTCCAACCCCGGTCGCGGCTGGGTCATGGTGCGGGCCGCGGAACTCACACCGGACGCGCTGATCGCTGCGATGGAAGCCGGCGACTTCTACGCCTCCACCGGTGTCAGCTTGAGCGAGCTGACCGTCGATGAGGACAGCCTGTCACTGCGGGTGGACGCCGAGCCGGGCCAGAACTACACCATCCAGTTTGTCGGCACGCGCAAGGCTTATGACAGGACCCGCATCCCCGTCGCGGCGGATAATCTGCAGGTCAACTACCAGTACAGCGATGAGATCGGCGAGGTTTTCGCCGAACTCAAGGGCGTCGCTGCAACCTACCAGTTTCGCGGCGACGAACTCTATGTCCGTGCCGTGGTGCGTTCCGACCAGCCTATCGAAAAACCGGTGACGGGTAATGAGCTGCAGTCGGCCTGGACCCAACCGGTGGTGGTGCCTTGATGAAATCCCAAAGCGTAATGACCTTCGTTCTCACCTGTACTGGCCTGCTGGCCGCCTGCGGCGAAGGCGGCAGACTATCCGCGGCAAGCGCAGCAGCGCCGACGTTCAGCGCACGCGCCGGCGAAGATGTGGCGCGCGGGGTGGTGTTTGCTGATGCCAATGCGAACGGACAACGCGATGGCGACGAAGCGGGCATCCCCGGCGTGCGCGTCTCCAATGGCGTAGATGTGGTGCTCAGCGATGCCGCCGGCGAATACGCGATTACCTTGCCACCCGAATCCATTCTGTTCATCTCCAAGCCGGCGGATTACCGCGTGCCGGTGGATGAACATCACAGCGCGCAGTTCTTCTACCGCCATTATCCGCAAGGCAGCCCGGCGGTCGCGCAATGGTCTTATCCGGTTATCGAGCCGACCGGCCCGCTGCCGGCGAGCATCGACTTTCCGCTGATTCCTGCACCCGAGGAGAATCTGCCGCATTTCGCCGCCCATGTGTTTGCTGATCCGCAGGCGGGCAACGAAGTCTCCGAGGACATGTTCCGCGAGGATGTGATCAATGAGCTCATCGGCAATCCGCACGGCGCGCTGTTCGGGGTGACGGTGGGCGATATCGTCAATGACAATCTGGCGCTGTATGAACGGCACATCCCGATCATGGGCCTGATCGGCATTCCGCAGTGGTATCTGCCGGGCAACCACGACATCAATTTCGAATCACCAGACGACAAGCATTCGCTGGAAACCTACAAGCGCTATTTCGGCCCGCCGAACTACTCTTTTGATTATGGTCAGGTGCATTTCATCGCGCTGGACAATGTGGCCTATGACGGCACCAGCGGATACATCGGCCAGCTCAGCGAGGATCAGCTGCGCTGGATTCGCAATGATCTGGCCAGCGTGCCGCGCGAGTCACTGATCGTCATCGCCACCCATATCCCGCTGATCACCTATGCCGAAGGCGGCGACAACATCAATACCGTCAACCTGGACGCCTTGATCAGCATCTTCAACGACTACGGCTTTGAGCGTGTGTATGGCATGGCCGGCCACGACACTAGCAACAGCTGGAAAGTCACGGTCGACCACAGTCATGGCTTTCACGGCTACAAGTTCATCGCCCACACCCTGGCCGAGGTGCGCGGCGCCGGCTGGAATGGGCCGGACGATGAGCGTGGCGTGCGCGACGCCTCGATGGCTGACGGCAACCCCAACGGTTATTACCTGATGCGCTTCAGTGACGACTATGTGCAGCCTCGCTTCATCCCGGCCAGCAGCAACCCGGGACAGAACCTGCGCTTCATCATCGACCCGCCGCTGGAAGTGAACCCGGCCGGCGTACAGCAGCTCAATGATCTGTCTAGCGGGCGCTTTGGCAGCAATGCAATCAACCGTGGTCGCATGCAGCCGGGGACCAAGCTGGTCATCAACATTTTCGATGGCGGCGATCAGCATCAGGTGGAATTGTCGCTGGATGGCGGCCCCTGGCAGACCCTGCCCCATGTACTGCGCACCGACCCTTATTACGAGCGCCTGTTTCAGAAGTACGTCGGCACCGATGACCAGCCGGCCACCGCCGTGGTGTCCTCGCACATCTGGGAATTCGGGCTGCCGACGGATCTCAAGCCCGGCCTGCATCATGTCAAGCTGCGCTCGCTGGATGAATTCGGGCAGGTGATCAGCGGTGGCTACGCGTTCGAACTGGTGCCTTGATCCAGCACGCACGTCTCGATTTCCGATGCAGGAGCATCTCATCACCTCCTGGGGTGACTTTCTTGCCCTGGTAGAATCGCCCCGGCTGCGTGGTTGGGCTTTCCGCGGCCAGCGCAAAGCCAGCTGGCCGATACACAGCACGCTGAGCCGCTACCTGGCCCGGCATGTGGAACCGGCCCGATGGGCCGAGCAGGAATCCCGGGCGATACGAGTATTCCGGCGCAAGGCGCATTATTTCCTGGACGACCCCTCCGCCCTGGACGACGGCTTTCGCTGCCTGGCCTTGATGCAGCACCACGGTTCTCCAACACGACTGATCGATTTCTCTAAATCCGCCTACGTCGCGGCCTATTTTGCCTTGGAGAATGCGACCGGAGAGGCGGCTGTCTTCGCGCTGAACACGCCCGCCCTATGGAGCAACTGCAGCCCATGCGAGCACCCCGGTCTGAACCGCGAAGCCACCGACCCACGTGAACCTGATCACTTCGAGCGTTACTTCCTGAGCAACCGCTACCCGCTGGTCTGGCCCGGCGAGCCCTGGCACATGGACCGACGCCTGGTCGCCCAGGCCGGCACCTTCGTACTGCCCGGCCGGATCGGCGAATCCATCGAAGAGCTACTTGCCCAATATGTGCGCAGTGACGACATGTTGCTACGGATCACGCTGCCACCTTCCATGCGTGCCGAAGCCATGGCCTCCCTTTACCGCATGAACATCAGCCACGCCACGCTGTTCCCGGATCTGGATGGCCTTGCCCGATCCATGGCCTATGAACTTGAGGTGAACTGGATCAGTTCCTCCGGACCGCCGCGGTAAGACCGGGCTCAGGAAGCCCTGATCGAATCCTGTACACGGCAACGCCGGACGACGCTGTGACGAGCGCCGATCATGAGCCGCCAATCAGGCTGCTAGGCCAGGGAAAACCACCTCTGTATCGGTGACAAAGGCCCGAATGGTCGCCGCCCGCGCCACAAACGCAGAGCAGTGTCTGTGAATCAGTTCGCTACCGCCGAGGACCAACCGAGCTCGTCCAAACTGCGGGTCGTTCGCCAGAGCTCAACGCCGGAGAATGGGTCATCCGCAGTTGTTGCATAGGCAATCGCGGTCATTCCGGTGGCGCTAAATTCCAACCACCAATACGCGGCGGTCTCTTCCTCGTAGGTAAATTCCTCATCGATACCGAGGTCTTCGGGGAAACCGGGTTCGTGGACGCCGCGGGCACCCGCGCCGCTATTGATGAAAGTGGTGCGACCACAGGATTGCTGAGGCGCCTCCCAACGCAATTGGTGCTGATGCCCGTACAGGTAAAACTGTACTTTGTCGCACATGAATTCTTCCTGGGCTTGCTTCTGGAAGGTATTGCCATCCCCTTTGTAGCCCTCGGTCGCGTATTGGTAATGGCCAAAGGCGATCTTCCAGGTGGCGTCGCTCGCTGCGATCGATTCCTTCATCCACGCCACTTGTTCCTCACGCGAATACATCACGTCCGGCCCAAGGCGCAGGCCGCTGATGCTGTCCCCCGCAGTCAAGGTGTCGGTATCCAGACTCCACATGTCGACCAGACCATCACCAAATCCCACCTTGTAGTAGCGGCTGGGCAAATTCCATTTGCCACTGGTGCCTTCTTTGTAGGTGTATTCCACCTCGTGATCGCCATTGACCACGATGTGTCCACTGCCCCCGTTGTCGTGGTTTCCCAGTGTCAGGTAAAACGGGATGTCGAAATCGGCATAGGGTGTTTCGAATGCAAGCTCGAACTGAGGATCATCGGTCCCGATCAGCGGACCCACGGTGTAGATGTTGTCGCCCAAGGCAACGACGAAGTCGCAGTTCAACTCCATGCAGGTCTTGAGCATGGCTTGGGCTGCGTCAAGCTGATCCTGCTGCTGAGTGCCCTGGTCGCCGATCAACAGGAACTGTACGGTTTCGCCGACATTCTCCTGCTGGATCGACGCGGCTCCATTTGCCGGGGTCATCACATCTCGGCCGCCACCGCAAGCGGCTAGAGACAGCAGTAGCGAAAATAAAACTATGCGTTTGGTCATCAAAATACTCATGGAATCGCTCCCAGCGCCACATCGAGGCTCGGAGAGAGAGGCTGCAAGGGGGGCGAGCAGCGGGTCATTGTGTCGCAGAAACGAGCGAAGAACAGAGCTATAGGCCATCAGATGACGGCCCCGTGCTCGCAGCGTCAATTGACTATGGTTAACCCAAGCCTACCGATGCGCCGTTACAGGCTGATGACAGTGATCTTCAGGGTCTAAGAATCGGAGAATGCCCCGCCATCGCCGCCAAGTACGGACGCCTGTCACTGACCCGAATCGAGTGCGCGCCTGAGATCATCCAGCGGTGCCTTAAGCAGGCACTGGAATTCGCGCGGGAAATCCACCGAGACCCGGGCATGTATGGCGCCTTGGCGGTCGAAGAATTCCTGCCGGCCATCGAGCGCGAAGACGCCTTCGTGCCAGATGTTCGGGTGGATGTACAGGCCCTGGCTGCCGTCGAACCAGAAGCACACGAAATCCGTGGGCTGGATGTCGTCGCCGGGCAGGGCCAGGGGAACCAGGAACGGCCTGTTTGCGCGTGGAAAAAACAACTGGCCACCGTCCGGGTGGTAGTTGGCATGCCACATCAGCAATGCCTGGGGCCGGGTGTGGTGATCTTCCCGCGCTTCGCCAGGCTCGGTGGCATAACCCAGAATGTAGTGGCCATCGACGGCGGCATTGCGTCCGTACAGCACGTCGCCTTTCCATTCGGAAATGAACACGCCTTCGGTGATGCCGCCCTCATCGCCGCTATCCGCATCGACTGGTCGCCAACCCTGGGCTGGCCAGCGTGTGATCTCGATGTCGCAGCTGTCGGGATCTTCGATCAGCCGCCCGTAGCCTTCGAGCGCGGCTGCAGTGGCTTTCACGACGGGCATTTCGACCCGCTCGAGTCCCAAGGGAATGTGGGGGTTCAGGTAGTCGGGTCGGCTGTTGGCGCTGGACATCTTGAAGTTCCTGGTCGGTGCAGTAGCAATCTCGGGTGCATGCTGGCATGAGCCACCGGACGGGTGGTGGAACGAGCAGCCTACCGACGCATGATGACGCCCTCGTGTCCAAGCCTTGATTCGTGCAAGGCATCACGACGCGCCACTTCGGCCTCTTGCTGAGACGCCTGGCGCAGGGGCACCGCATCGTTGATGCCACAGCTGTCGCCAGGCTGTCATTTGCCATGGCTATCTTACAAGGACCTTCACTCAAGATTTGCCCCATGCAGCATTCGGTTTCCGGCTCGACCCGCCAGCGCCTGAGCACCTACCTGGCCCGCAACGACGCCGCCTTCGTCGCCTATGCCGGCTTCGCGGCGTTCATGACCTACCTGTGCATGTACGCGGTGCGCAAGCCCTTTTCGGCCCTGTCCTATGAGGGCATGGATTTCTTCGGCCTGGTGGTGAACGACAACGCCCTCAGCCTCAAGGTGATGCTGGGGGTGGCCCAGGTGATCGGTTATTTCCTGAGCAAGGTTATCGGCACCAAGATCTGTTCCGAAGTCAGCTGGCAGGGCCGCCACCGCCTGCTGAATGGCCTGCTGGCTTTGGCCATCGCCGCGCTGGCGCTGTTCTGGCTGCTGCCCGGGCCCTGGAAGTTCATCGCGATGTTCCTCAACGGCCTACCACTGGGCATGGTCTGGGGCCTGGTCGTCGGCTATCTGGAAGGTCGACGCCGCAGCGAGATGCTGCTGGCCATCCTCTCCGTGTCTTTCATCATCGGTAGCGGCATCGTCAAGGACGTAGGCCGCTGGCTGGTCGCCGCGCCGCCGGCCCAGGGCATAGAAACCGCCCAGATCGCGGTGCTGGCGGGCGGTATCGTGCTGCCGGTCCTGTACCCGCTACTCGCCCGCTGGTTCAGCACCGCCGAATTGCCGGCGGCCGACGGCGGCAGCGAATTGCTGCTGCAAGGCTTTGGCATCAGCTGGGAGGCCATGCCGTTGGTGGCTGCCCTGCTGTTCTGGCCGGCCTTTGCCATGACCAGCTGGCTGCTGGCCCAGGTGCCGCCGCCCAGTGCAGCTGACGAGGCGGAGCGCACCCCGCGCCAGCCCATGGACAGCACGGCGCGCTGGGAATTCTTCTACCGCTTCATGCCAGGCCTGATGCTGCTGTTTTCCAGCTACTTCCTGCTCACCGCCTACCGCGATTACCATGATTTCTTCGGTCAGGAGCTATTCGCGCAACTGGGTTACGGCGGCGAACCGGCCATATTCACCCAGACCGCACTGCCGGTGGCCCTGGGCGTGATTCTCGCGCTGGCCATGCTGTCCTGGATTCGCAGCAATTACTGGGGCCTATTCGCGGTATTCATGTTGATGATTGCCGGCGTCGGCCTGCAGGTGCTGGCCACGCTGGGCTTCCAGGCCGAGGCGATCAGCGGCAAATGGTGGATGGTGCTGGTCAGTCTGGGGGCCTACCTCGCCTATGTGCCGTTTGGCTCGGTGGTCTTTGACCGCGTCATTGCCAAGACGCAATTCGTAGGCACCGCCGTATACGCCATCTACCTGGCCGATGCGACCGGCTACCTGGGGACCATTTTGATCAAGCTGTATGCCGATATCTTTGCCGCGCCGGGTGGCGACCGCCTCAGCTTCTTTCTCGGCTTCACCTGGATCAATGCCGGCGTCGGCCTGGTGTGCTTCGTGCTGGCCTGCATCTACTTCCTGGCCCAGGGCGAACGCCGGCAGTCACCCGCACGCATGGCACGGGCGGCGGCCTGAGTCGTCAAACCGTCATCTGCATCTGCTGCAATACACCATGCTTCATCAATTGTCTGCCCACCCCATGTTCAAATCCCATCGCCGCCTGCTGGCGCTTGTTCCCCTGATTCTGCTGAGCGGCTGCCTGGAGATTGACGACACCAGTCGTGCCAAGCAGCCCGGCCGCGTGATGATCATCGGCCTGGACGGCGCCCGCGCCGAAGCCCTGGATATCGCCACCACACCCAATCTGGACCGCCTGCGCAAGATGGGGCCCAGTGATCTGAATGCCATCACCGGCGATCTGTCGCTGTCCGGCCCGGGCTGGTCCAGCATGCTCAGCGGCGTCTGGTGCGACAAGCACGGCGTGCTGGACAACGACCTGAGCTGGGAAGCATCAAATTTCGACCAGTACCCGCACTTCATCAGCCGTGTCGAGACAGCGCGGCCCGGCCTGAACACCGTCTCGATCAGCCACTGGACCCCGATCAACGACGAGATACTCTGCGCCTTCGAGACCCTGGACAACTGCGGCCGTGCCGACAAGGTCATCAATGCCCGCGGCGACGCCGGTGTGCGCGACGCGGTGGTGGATGAACTCACGCGCGGCGATCCGGACGTGATCTTCATGCAGTTCGACGACATTGACCACGCCGGCCACGGCACGGCACCGGCGAGTCCTCCCGGCGGCTTCTGCCCCTATGAAACCGGTGATGTGGCCGAGGGCGAGGAGAACGGCCTGTGCACGCCGGCCAACTACAACCCGGAGTATCTTGAGCTCTTCCAGCGCACCGACGGGTATATTGGCGATGTTCTCGATGCGCTGTTCCGGCGTCCGGATTACCACGCCGAGAACTGGCTGATCATCGTGGCGCCGGACCACGGTGGTGGCGGCGTGGTGTTCAACCAGCACGGCTTTCCGCACCCGCAGGACCGCCGCATCTTCCTGATTTTCGCCGGTCAACGCACCGCCCCCTTCCCCGAGGGCGTGCAGCTCAAGATCGTCGATGTCGCCGCCTCCGCGCTGTTCCACTTGCACGTGCCGATCGAGCCGGACTGGCAGCTGGACGGCCAGCCGATCGGCCTGCCCGACGCGCCGCCCTACCAGGACCGCAGCATCCCCAGCTGCTTCGACCCGACCATATTCCTGCCGGACAGCGGCCGCCCCTGATCGCATGGGGTCCGGCCAGCACCCGGTCAGGCCCGGGCTATGACCGCGAGTCCGGTGACCGCCGTTGCGCGAAAAGGTCTTCGAATTGCAGCGCGATGCGGCGCAGCCACGGGGTAAATACTTGCGGGCGGCTGTCGAGCGCTTCGCGCAATTCGGGCCAGGCCATGGTGGCCAGCTCTGCCACCTCAACGGGATCAGGGCATAGCTCGCCATCAAAATGGCCGTAGAAAGTCTGCTGCAGTTCGTAGTCTTTGATCCCCAGTTCCGGCAGTACCAGCCGGACCTGCATCACGGCCCCCAGGGGCTGTAGTGCCACGCCTTCGACCGCAAGTTCCTCCCGCAGGCCACGCGCCGCAGCTTGCCGGTAGCTTTCACCCGGCCTGAGGTGTTCCGCCACGCTCAGGTCCCACAGCTGCGGGCAGACATCCTTGTCCTCTTGCCGTCGCTGGAGGATCAACTGACCGTCCGAACGCAACAGGACGACATTCGCAGCCCGATGCCAGAGGCCCTCGCGATGAACACGGGATCGCGGTGCCACACCCAGGGCCTTGCCATCGCAACTGCAGATTTCGAATTTTTCATCCTGCATCACACGCGCCCGATCAGCTGTCCGATGCGTTCTTAATACCGTTGCGGCACATAGAGTTCGGATGGCAGGGTGTCGCGCTCGTAGTCGGGATTGAAGACCCGATCCGGTAGGTCGATGCTTTCGCTGTCCACCGGCCGGTAGGGGATCTGATCCAGCAGATGGTGGATGCAGTTCAGCCGGGCGCGCTTCTTGTCATTGCCTTCGACGATGTACCACGGCGCGTGCGGGCTGTTGGTGCGCGCGAACATGTCTTCCTTGGCCTTGGTGTAGGCCTCCCAGCGCACCCGCGACTGCAGATCCATGGGGCTGAGCTTCCATTGTTTCATCGGATCGTGGATACGCATCAGGAAGCGTAGCTGCTGCTCTTCATCGGTGATGGAGAACCAGTATTTGACCAGGCGAATGCCGGAACGCACCAGCATGTGTTCGAATTCCGGTACGTCCTCGAAGAACTGCTCGACCTGATCCTCGCTGGCGAAGCCCATCACCCGCTCGACGCCGGCTCGGTTGTACCAGGAACGGTCGAACAAAGCGATTTCGCCGGCCGCCGGCAGATGCGGCACATAGCGCTGGAAATACCACTGGCTGCGCTCGCGTTCGGTCGGCTTGGGCAAGGCCACGACCCGGCAGATGCGCGGATTCAGTCGCTGGGTGATCCGCTTGATCACCCCGCCCTTGCCGGCCGAGTCGCGCCCTTCGAAAATCACGACGATTTTCTCGCCGCTGGACGCCACCCAGTCCTGCAGTTTGATCAGCTCCATCTGCAGGGTGATCAAGGCCTTGAAATAGCTGGCCCGATCCATCGTTTCCGGGTGTTTTTTCCGGTAGATCTTGCGCAACTCCAGAGACAGGGCCGGTTCCGACAGCTCCATCTCGTAGTCCTCGTCCAGGGCGTCCTCAAGCTCGGCTTTGAGCCATTGCATGCCATCGAAACGGTGGTCATCGCTCATTGCTTATCTCCTTTGTGACGTTTGCAGCTGTATCTGGCTGACGCGCCAGCGCGCGGATCCGTTCGGCGAAGTACGCCAGGCCCGGCGTGCGCGCATCGGGGTCCTTGGCCTCATCGTCCCAGCGGCGCAGTTCAAGCGCGTCCCGCGCGTAGGCCTGTTGCGTGAAGGCGTCGGCCTCGGCCGCCGTCATCGCGCCGCCCTGCAATTGCAGGCTGCGCCTGGACTCCTCGGACAGGGCCTGGCAATAACCCGGTTCGACCGAGCACAAAAAGCGCTTGGCGTCGACGTGCAGGCGCACCGCCTGCCACACCGTCTCGTCAAAGACCGGTCGTAGCCAGCCGATGGCGCGATGCTCGTGGCGATCATCCACGCCCTCGGCGGCCGCGCCCTCGCCCAGGTCGTGAACCAGATGACCGAGATCGTGGAACAGCGCGGCGGCGATGAGTTCCGCTGTGGCCCCCGCGCTCTCGGCCTTGTGGGCGGTCTGCAGGGCGTGCTGCAACTGGGTCACCGCCTCGCCCCCGTACTGCGCGCCGCCACGCTCTTTCAGCAGGCCAATCAACTGATCAAAACTCAGCTCAGGCATGCCCTGCCTCGCCGAACAGGGCGGCGATCTGCTCCTCGGCCAGCCCCAGGCTCAGGGTCATGCCCGTACCGCCGAGGCCATTGACCAGGGTGACACCCTCACAGGGTTGGTCGATCCACTCGGTCGCGCCGCGGGCTTTCAGATAGACGCCATGCCAGCGGCGACTGATGCGCAGCTCGCCGAAGCGGGTGAATTTTGCAAGCTCGCGCAGGATGATCTGGTTGACCGCCTCGCTGTCGAAGGGCCCAGGATCTTCGCCGTAATGATGTGAATCGCCGATAATCAGCTCGCCGCCGGCATGCTGGGACACCAGGATGTGCACGCCGTGCTCGCGGGTGTCCGGCAGCTCGGCCTCGATTCGCGCGCGCAGCGCCGCCAAGGAGCGGCAGCCGGCGAAGGCTTCGTAGTGCAGCAGGGTCAGACCGGCGCACAGCGCCGGGCCCAGCGCGAAATCGGCGCTCGGCGGCTCGGCCGCCAGCATCTGCAGCTTGCAGCGCACCAGATCAGCATTCTGCAGGCGCTGGGGGAACAGCGTTTCCATGTCGGTGCCGGAACAGACCATGATCTGCTCGGCTTCCACCGTTTTTCCACCGGCGATCAGGCGCCCGGTTTCGACGGCGGTCACCGCATGACGCCAGTGGAATTCGACCTCAAGCGCGCACTCCAGGTACGCCGCCAGCGCGGCGATCACGGCCGGCGATGTGGCGGTACACTCGCTGCCGCTGTGCAAGGCGCCGAGCAAGCCGTCAGGGTTGACGGCCGGTGACAGATCGATGGCCTCGGCAGGCGTGATCAGGCGGCAGTCATGCCCGTCGCCCAGGTGTTCTGCGGTGAATTCCTCGAGCACCGCCCATTCGTCGTCGCGGTAGGCCAGATGCAAGGAGCCACTGGGCTCGACGGCCAGACCGGCGGCCTCGGTCAGTGTCCGCCAGTGCGCCCGACTGCGACTGGCGCGCTCCTGCAGCGGGCCGGCCGGCTGGCCGATCGGCCAGATCAGACCGAAATTGCGGATCGAGGCCCCCTGGGCCCGGCTGCCGCGTTCGAAAACCGCCACCGAAAGGCCTCGTTTTGCGGCGTGATAGGCATGGGCTAGGCCGGCGATGCCAGCACCAACCACGGCCAGGTCCAGCTTCTGGGTCACGGCCGCTCCCCATTGGCCAGCGCCTCATTGATGATATCCAGTGCGTCCGGCAATTCGGCGACGCTGTCGATCACCAGATGCGCACCACCGGCCCGCAGCCTGGCTTCGGCGGCCACCCGCAGCTCGTCCTGCGCGGCGTCGGACAGCGCCTCCCAATCCGGATAGTCCAGCCCCACCGCGTTGCCGGAAATCGCAACGCCGATCGTCCACATGCCCGCAGACAATCCTTCCTCGATGCCGGGCACGGTGTCGTCCACCTTGACGCAGGCGGCCACGTCGCTGACATCCAGCTCGGCCGCATTGATCAGGGCCATGGCCGGGAAAGGCCGCCCCTGGGGCACATCATCGGCGCAGATCAGCGAATCGGGCTCAAAGCCGTGGGTTGCCGCGGCATCGGCCAGCACCTCGGCCATCTGCCTGTTGTAGCCGGTGTTGGCGCCAAAGCGCAGTCCCTGCTCGCGCAGTTGCCGATAAACCTCCAGCCAACCGGGCACCAGCGTGGCGCGCTGGCGAATGGTCTCAACCTGACGCGGGATGTAGTCCTGGTACACCGCATCCACGTCCGCCTCGGTCGGCGCCGCGCCCCGCGCTTCGGCCCAACGTTGGGATACCGCCGGGTGATACAGCACTTCGGCCACATGGCTGCGTTTGTCCTTGCCCATCGGCCCGCGGGCCTCGGCGGCACTGACCGGCACACCGGCGGCCGCAAAGGCTTGCTGGAAGGCCATGACCGGGGCCATGCAACCGAAATCTACCGTGGTGCCGGCCCAGTCCGTAATGATGGCCTGGATCGGGCCCACATAGCTGCGGCGATAAATAAAACTCATGCGGTTCTCCGTGTAGGGGTATGCGCCCGGCCAAAGGCCGGCTCAGAAATGAAACTGCAGGCGGGTCATCAGGGCCGTACCCTGGCTGTCGAAAGCATCGCCGGCGGCCAGATTCTCGCTGTTGTAGTGCAGCAGGTTGAGCATCAGGCGGCTGTTCCAGTTCGGCGTGTAGTTGGCACCCAGGGTCAGCATGCTGACGCGGGCCGCGTCAGCCCGGACATGGTCCAGCTTGGCGACCAGCTCCCAGCTGCCGCCTCTGGGCGGCGGCGGCACGCGGCCGAAAGCGCCGGTGCCGGGCTTGTACAGACGCCGCTCGCCGGCCAGGGTCCAGGCCAGTTGCAAATAGCCGCCGCTGACCGTCAGCGCGCCGTCGAATTCACGTTCGATCCGGCGCATCAGCCACTCCCCTTGCACGGACAGGTCGCCGCTGAGCCAGGCCGCTTCCAGGCCGGCCTGGCGGTCCGTGCTGACATTGATCGCGGCAGAACGCTCGCGGCGTCCCGGGTCCAGCTGATTGGCCAACTGGAAGCTGTCGGCGGGCAAGCTGTGCAGCCCAAAACGACTGCTGACCGTGGTCTGCGTCCGGTCCGAGGCGAGTTGGTCGGCCAGGGACAAACCCAGATGCCACAGTTGGTCGCTACCGCCGATTTGCGCCCAGGTCACCCGCCCGTAGACCCCATACTGATCCAGGCCGGTATCCAGATCCTCGACGCCGGCATCGAACAGGCCCAGGTACCAGTGCCCCGGACCGAAGGCCTGATCCAGCATCACGCCGAATTGCGCGCTGTTATTGTGCGGCACGACGTCGAAAATCAGCGCGCGTTCCATGGTGGAGATCCATTTCGAACTGGTCAGCACCTCCAGCCCCACCGGCCGCTTGAAGCGGCCCAGTGACAGATTGGGCGCCTCCCAGCCGGTGTAGCCGACGAAGGCAGTGTCGACCGAAGCTTCCTCCTCGTCGTCGCGCACATCGATTTCGAACTGATACATCCAGCCCCCTTCGATCACGCCATCGGCGCCCAGGCGCGCGCGGCGAACCTCGCTTTCGCTGGACAGCCCGTTGCCAAGCCGATTGTAGCCGCCGGTATAAAAGGCGGTATCGAGCATCATCCGGCCGCCGACGACGATCACGTTGAGCCCGTCATTGGAGGCGAAACTCAGCGCCCCGTCGCCCTGCAGATCGAGCAGATCGATGCCTTCATCGGCGATAGCCGGGGCAGTCCACGCGCCAAGGGCAGCCAGCAGCGCGCAAAGCGGGCGTATTCTTGAACTCATTTCTTTCCTCAGGCGGCCTGGACGGCTCGCCTATCCTTAATCGCGCGAGTGCATCCGCTCGTGAATCCAGTCTGCCACCTCCTCCCAGAGGGACTCGATGGCATCGCGCAGCTCGTGCCAAGCGTCCGCCCCAACCGCCTTGAGATCTTCCAGCTTGTGCTCGGTGGCGGCCAGGTGCTCTTCCAGGCGCTCGATCTCGGCATGCTGCAGCGCCTGCAGCCGCTGCCCGCGCTCGGTCTGCAACTCGGCGAGCAGTGCCTTGGCCTTTTCGATGCGCGCTTCGAGCTCTTCAATGTAGCTGTGTTTGTCCATGAGTTTCCCTTTATCGGAAGGCGAAGACCATCAGGCCCGGCGCAACGAAGAACACCGTCAGGATATAGCCCAGCGCCAAGGATTTACGCTCACTGGCCACTCCGGCCAGCCACTCGGCGCAGGCGATCGGAAAGTCGCTGATACGGGTGCGCCTCAGCCAGTGCGGAATCAGGAAGATGACCAGCACGCCGAGGATGTTGTAGAGCAGATGCACCAGTGCGATCTGCAAGGCCGCGCCCGCCTCGCTGCCAACAACCGCGGTCGCGGCCAGCAGGGCGGTGACCGTGGTACCGATATTGGCGCCCAGGGTGAAGGGGTAGATGTCCCGTGTTTTGAACACCCCGGAACCGGCCAGTGGCACCATCAGGCTGGTGGTGGTGGACGAAGACTGCACCAGCACCGTGACCAGCGAGCCGGAACCGATGCCCGCCAGCGGACCGCCGCCGATCGCCTTGTGCAGGATGGCCTTGGCCTTGCCTACCAGCGCCGAGCGCAGCAGCATGCCCACCCGGATCACCGCCACCAGGATCAGCACGATGCCCAGCGAGACCATGATGATGCCGGTGATCATATCGGTGGCGCCCATCCCCTGGAGCCCGTCCTTGACCAGATTCACCGCCGGCTTGGTCAGCGGCTTCATGAAATTCAGGCCCTTGATGGACAGATTCGCATCGGTGGAAAACAGTCCCACCAAACTGGCCGCGGCGTTTTGCAGGAAGCCGGTCATGATTTCCAGCGGCAGGAACACCACCACGCTGATCACGTTGAAGAAGTCGTGTACCGTCGCCGCCGAGAAAGCGCGCTTGAATTCCGCCTTGTCACGGATGTGACCGAGGCTGACGATGGTATTGGTGATGGTCGTGCCAATGTTCGCGCCCATCACCATCGGCACGGCAATCGCCACCGGCATGCCGCCGGCCACCAGGCCCACGATGATCGAGGTGACCGTCGAGGAGGACTGGATCAGGGCCGTGGCCAGGGTGCCGATGATCAGGCCCAGGAAGGGATTGGTCGCGAAGTTGAACAGCGTCTTGGCCTCCTCGCCAGCCGCCGTCTTGAAGCCGCTGCCGATCATCGCCACCGCGACCAGCAACAGATAAATCAGAAACGCGATGCGCAGCCAGGTGAAGGCGCTCGCACCCCTGGCTTCCATCGGTGCATTGAGTTCGGCAGATTCTGCCATGGCAAACCCCGGTGTTTCTCTGTATTCGTTCATGACATCGCGAATAATTCGCGAAGTGACCGGCAAGTCTAGCGGCGCCAGATGACTGTTTTACGACGCCCGCAGATTCTGAGCCGCGCTGGACAGATGCATCGGCAACGCGGGCCGGGCAGGCTAGCGGCCTAGTGACAGACCTCTTCGGCCAGCGGCCCATCATGCTGGTGGCAGAACATCTCGCCGGCCTGGCGAGCAAGTTCGCCGATGGGCAGAATCTCCATCAAGGCCTCGAACAGTTCGCGTTCGCTGACCCCGGCCATATTGGCCAGTTCCTCGACAGTGACGTCGGTGACGATCAGGTCGTCGGGCAGCGGCACCCCGAACAGACCGAAGGCATCCCGCAAGGTGCTGGTGACCAGGATCTCGTTGCCCTGGTGCAGCAAGCCCTGGAACAGGTAGCCGTACTCCTCGAAGGAATTGTCATAGCAGCTGTTGGGCGATTCGCGACGGGTCAGCTCGGGGGCATTCGCGATCCCGGAGGCCACGCCATCGAGATTCCAGGCCGGATCGAACGCCAGCCCCAGATGCGCCATCGCGGTCACCGCCATGTCGGTGACGCGGGCCGTTCCAGGCTCGATCGCCGTGGCCGCCGCGCCGCTGGTCAGATACCAAGTCGTGCGGTGTTCGGGGATGTCATCACCGTGGCTGGTTTCGGTGCCGCCGTGGTCAGTGGTCATCACCACCAGCCAGTTCTCCTGTGCATAGGCCGGGCGGCTGCGCATGGCGTGGACGACCTCCCCGACCAGCGCGTCAGTGGCTTCGATCTTGGCCAGATAGTCCAGATTTTCCGGGTCGAAGCAGCAACTGTGACCGCGCCCATCGACCTCATCAAAATCGACGAACATCACGTCGAGCTGTGCTTCCTTCCGCAACAGGCGGGCCGCTTCGGCGGCAACGGCCGCATCGTTGCCACGGAACAGATGGTCGGCATTTTGGTTCTGCAGGATCTTGTCGTTGATCGGCGCCCAGTTCACCAGGGACGCGGTGACGAGATCAGGACGTTGCTGCTTCACCCTGGCGAAGAAATGCGGGTACTGCTCGAAGTTGCCGCGCGGGAAGCTGTTGGAGTCGACCTTGTGCTTGTCGCACCAGACGCCATTTAACATGCTCGACCAGTTGTGCCCGCTGAAGGTCAGATAATCCACTCGAGCCTGCCAGTCCACGGCCCCCTCAGCGATCAGGGCATCGATGTTCGGCGTATTGGCGAGCTGCAGGGCATCCGGACGGGTGCCGTCGATGCCGATCAGCAGCACATGCGCTTGTGCCGCAGGCGCCTCACCGGATGCGCCCGCACGCCCGCTGACGAGCGCATCGGAGCGGCCGCCGGTGCAGCCGCTGAGCAACAAGGTCGCAGCAACAATCGCGCGCAAGACCATTTGGAATTCTCCCTGAATTTGTTTTGAGGACACGCCGGGTGCCCGAGCGAGCGGCGCAAATTACTGAATAGCCGTGACAGGTAGATGACGGCGCCGTGTGACCGACCCAGGGTTGGCGGCCGGTGGACGAGGATAGTGGCGATGAAGGCGGCATCACCGAAGGAATGCCATCTCCAATGACTTTGCGGTGGACTGGCGAATACTGCCTACAGCGGACTGTCAGCAGAGCCTGAGAAAACCGGTCAACTGGAGCGGGAGCAGACCTTGCGAAACATTCAGTACCCCGCCTCGCGCTGGTGACGAATTCTCAGCACGAGAACGATCTCGTCGCCTTCTTCGAGGCTGTACATAGCCAGATATCCGCTTCGCCCCCGCGAAATCACGAGTTCATGCAACCCATACTTCAGAGGGCGCCCGATCAGCGGATGATCCTTGAGTAGATCAATGGCGTCGGTTATCAGATCGATCGTTTCAAGTGCATCGGTGGGAAATTCGTCAAGCAGGAATTCAGTGAGACGCTCCAGATCAATCAGTGCAGCTTCCGAATAGACTACTTCCGCCATTGTTGCGGCTTCGGCCGACTGACCATGCGGCCGCCGGCCTTGCTTCTTATGTACTCATGGACTTGCTCAGCAGAGTAGCCCTGACCCGAGACCATCGACTGCTGCCTTGCCAGGACAGAGTCCTCTATGAACTGCTGGCGGCATTCATCCTGCTCCGTGGCTCGGCGAATGGCTTCGACCATATAGGCGTGGGTCGACTGTTGCCTTGCCTTAGCCAGCGTCGCGGCCTTGGCCTTGAGATCGTCTGGTAGTTTTAACGATGTCGTCGACATGGGCATCCCCTTAGAGGTGACACCATGGTAACACCGCTGCGTTGACATGAACATGCATGCGTGCCTTTTGGCCGCGAAGCTCATGCTTCAAGTATCGTTTCAAAGCAACCAAAGATCATACGTTTACCGTCGAAAGGCATGTCTGCCGGCATCGCTGGATGCGCCATGATCTTGCCCCAAGCTGCCTTGTGAGCTTGCTCGGATACCCAGGTGATTTACGGCGCCAGGGCCGCCGCCGGCCGCGGCAAGCTCGGAATGCCAACCTGGGTCATGCGGTTTGCACCATCGAAGCTGGCGAAGGATTCGCCGAAGGCCTCGACATCGCTGGGATGGGCGACGGTGTCCACATACCACCACTCGCCATGGACGCGCTCGGGCGTCACATCCAGCACCAGATAGCCGCGTAGATCGGCCTCTATGTATTTCACATGAGGGTTCTGGGCGATGAAGCCCAGGTCGCCGTTGTCCAGCGGGAAGCTGGACGTGATCGAATCCACGACGAATTCCACCGCCAGCGAGCCGTCGCCCGTGACCGGGTTGTAAACGGCCGGATTATTCGGGTCGTCGCAGATGTCGACCGCCCAGGCGCTGTGGATGTCGCCGGTCAGGAACACCACGTTGTCGACGCCCTTGAGCTGGTCCATCACGCGCTGCCGGGCCGCCTGATAGCCGTCCCACTGATCGGCATTGAGGTACTGGCCGCCGTCACAGACCCGGTTCGGCACGCCCCAGACTTTCCACTGGCCGATCATCACGCTGGTGCCGACGATGCGCCACTGGGCACCCGACGTGTTCAGCTGCTCGTAGAACCAGGCCTCCTGGGTTTCGCCGAGCATCTGCCGGTTCGGGTCGGCCAATGCCGCCTCGCAGGGCACGGGGTAGTCGGCCGGCGCCGCATCGCGCAGCAGGCGCGTATCCAGCATCACCAGATCGATCAGGTCGCCGTAGGCCAGCTTGCGGTACAAATGCTTGTCCGGATGCGTGAGCGGGTTGACGTCCTCGCGCACCGGCAGCCATTCGAAGTAGGCCTGTATCGCCCACGCCTTGCGCTGCTGCCAGCTGCCCTCGCCGCCCTCGTCCACCGGGCCTTCGCTGTGGTTGCGCGCCGAATCGCGGTAGGAGTTGTCGGTGGTTTCGTGGTCGTCCCAGATGTTGATGAACGGGTGCTGGCGGTGGCATTCGGCCAGGTCCGGATCGGTCTTGTACTGGGCGTGGCGGATTCGGTAATCGGCCAGCGAGATCGTCTCGTGGTTGGGCTCGTGCTCGCGCACGTCCGGACCGAAGCTCTCGTAGATGTAGTCGCCCAGGTGGATCACCGCGTCCAGATCGGCGCGCCTGGCGATCTGCTTGTAAACGTTGAAATAGCCATGGCCGTAGCTGGAACACGAGCACACCGCGAAACGCGCATGCTCGACCGCGCCGATCGGTGCCGTGCGGGTGCGCCCGACCGGCGACACCTCACCCACCGACCGGTACTGGTAGTAGTACGTCGCGCCGGGTTCGGGCAGCCGGACATCGTCCTTGACCGTGAAATCGAGGCTGGCTTGCGTGGTGCCCGCCACGCGCGCGACGACCTGGGTCAGCTCCGGGTCACGGGCGATGATCAGCTCATAAGTAGGCTGCAACTCGCCGGACACCGGCGTGATGCGGGTCCAGAACACGATCTTGTCCGGCAGCGGATCACCTGAGGCCACGCCGTGCTGGAAACGTCCGCCGGCACGGGCGGCAGCACCCAGCGCATTGTTCTCGGCGCAGCGCGGCAGCAAGGTGGCGGCGCCGATGGCGGCTGAGCCGACGAGGAATTGTCTACGGTTGGCGGTCATTGTCTTCAATCTTTTGTGGTTGTTGCAGGCGCGGCTTCAGCGGCGCACAAAGCTTCGAGAACCGCCGTAGGCCAATTGCGGCTCAAGCGGCTCCTGCGCTTAGTGCCCGACGAACACGACCGCGTCGGATACCGCGCGCGGCGAGCCGTCGGATGGCTGGTTCACGACCAGCCCGTTCACCACGAGCGTCGACGATCCGCCGCCGTCGAGGTTCATTGCATCGACGGCGCCGAGGTGGGCCATCAGCTCGACGGCATCTTCCAGCGCAACGCCCACCGACCAGTCGGGCTGGCGACCGTCCACGACGACGAAAAGCACCCGCCCGGACGCCATGCGGCCAACGAAGCTGCGCGGCTGCGGGCTGGAAACCCAGGCGGCGCCGAAGGTGGGATCGCCGGGGTGCTGGAAACCCCCTTCGACGTCGGTCAGATCGGCGCTGCCGTCGCGGAGCAGGCGCGGACCGGCGTTGAGCATGGCCAGATCCGGGGACGCGATGCGCAAGCCATCGGCGATGACCGCGGCATCCAGGCTCAGCGCCTCGCCAACCGCCAGGGCCTGCAGCTGCGCGACAGCATTGCCGGTCGCGGCCAGCACGGCGCCACCGGACGGGATCGCACCGCCCGGCACGCGCAGTTCGCGGATACGGCCGGCGGCGTCGATCACCGCTTCCAGGCCCTCGCCGCCCAAGGTGTCGCGACCGAAGGCATCGGTGTACCAGATCAGTTCATCGGCATCGGTGCAGGTCACATCGTGCCGAGGCTGATCGCCCGGCTCGTCATCGGTGCCGCCGCAATTGCGGATCAGTCCCGGAGCGCGGTTGATGCCGTCCAACACCAGCTCCTGGCTGCCGCTGCGCGCGCTGAGTTCGGTCGCGACCGACGGGAAGCGCAGGCTGTGCGCATCCGCGGTGTTCCAAGTCAGCGTCGTGCGACCGCGTATGGCTTCGCTCAGCAGCTCGCCGTCGACGACCGTGACGCCGGCCGGTTCGCCGGTGATGCCATCGCCGCTGAGTTCGTCATCCTGCGTGCCGACCACGAAGAAGCCGGCATTGACCCCTGCGATGGCGCCGTGGGCGGCGGCCATTTCGGCCACCGTGGCCTTGCGCGCGACGGCACCCGCGGCCAGCGCCGGCTGCATCGTGCCATTGAAGGCGTCTGGATCGAATTCCAGCACGTGCACGACCCAGGGCCCGATCGCTACCAGCGCGGTCGGATCGCCACCGCCGAAATTCGTCGTGGTGTCGATGCCTTCGCACGGCAGCGGCTCGCTGACACGCACCGGCGTGCCGCGCACGATGCGAGTCAGCCACAGCCCCGGCGCGACTTCGCAACTCTCGCGAGTTTCCGGCAACGGCAGCCCCAGCGGCAGGGGCTCATCGTTAATCGCGGATGCCCCGCTGGCACGATCCAGCGCACCGATTTCCGACGCGCCGGAACAGGCCAGCAGGCTGGCACTGAGCAACAACAGAAAACCCAGCTGCGCCAGCATTTCCAAAGCATTCACTCTCATTGTTGAAACGGCGGCCTTCAGGCCAGCCTCGTATATCGACGGCGGCGGATTCTATCCGGCTTGCATGAAGCTCCGATGTCAGTACCTGGGAGCCTGCGCCGTAGAAACGTAGCAGGCTGCGACTTCGCGCTTTCGGCCACATTTCCCGATCCTTTTCGTCAAATATGCCCAATATTCTCCTCGAATGATCGAAAAATCTGACTCGAAATCGCTGTGTCTCGCCCTGCAGATTCCTACGGCGCAGACTCCTAGCGCACGAAAAAGACCGGCGCCTGGTTCAGGTCAGCTCGCTCCCCCCGGGATGACGCAATAGCCGACATACAACTGCAACACGACGCCTCTATGGTGCGCCGGCCATCACTTTGGCCGCACGCCTAGCGCCGGCGACCATGATCACTTCAAGCAACTGAAAAGACAGGAACACCCATGCTCCGCCAAACCGGCGCCGTGGCGCTATGCGCATGCGCACTCTCGATGACACTCCCGCTGCCGCTGCTCGCCGAGGGCACGGGCCAGACCGACCCTCTCGATCGCGTCGTACTGCCCGAAGAGCAGCTCCCGAACGCCCCGACCAGGCTCGAGGAGGTGACCGTCTACGGCTCGATCACGCTCAACGAGAAGCAGGCGCAGGAATTCCAGCGTGAGTCCAAGCGCATCATCAGTGTCATCACCTCGGCGGGCATCGGCGAACTGCCGGACCGCAACGCCGCCGAAGCCGTACAGCGTCTGCCCGGCGTGTCGATCGAACGCGATCAGGGCGAAGGCCGTTTTGTCGCGGTGCGCGGCCTGCCGGCCCAGTTCAACTCCACCACGCTGAACGGCGACCGCCTGCCGACCGCCGAGGAAGAAACCACCAGCCGCGCGACGGCCTTCGACTTCTTCCCCAGCGAAATGATCGAGCGCATCGAAGTCTCCAAGGCGCTGACCCCGGACATGGAAGGCGATGCCGTCGGCGGCGCCGTGAACTTCGTGACCCGCACCGCCCCGGACGAGCGCATCCTGCGCGCCAGCATCGGCGCTCCCTACAACGCCAAGCGCGACGCGTTCGGCAGCAACGCGAACGTGCTGTACGGCGATCGTATCCTGGGCGGCCGCCTGGGCTTCATCGTCAACGGCACGCTGTTCGACCGCCCCTGGGCCACCGACAACTTCGAACCGCGTCGCGGCTCCGACGGGCTCGGTATCCGCCGCCTGGAACTGCGTGACTACACCGGCGAGCGCAGCACCTACGGCATCAATGCCGGCGCCGAGTACGAGTTCAGCAGCAACCACAGCCTCTACACGCGCGGCCTATTCGGCACCCTGTCGGACGACGAAACCCACTACAAGCACCGCTACCGCTTCGACAAGGACCGGGTTGAAGTGCAGCACATCTTCAACACGCTGATCACCGAATTCACCGGTTTCGAGCTGGGCGGCGAGCACCAGTTCCTGAGCTCCCGACTGGACTGGAAGCTGTCCACCGCCGACAACAACTTCCACTACGGCTGCACGCCGAACTGCGACGACCGCGCCTACTTCGTCGTGCGCTTCGATCAGCCGGACGTCGGCTATGTCGGCCTGGAAGACCGCGGCACCGGCAGCCACTACGCCTACAACACCATCGACGGCGGCACGGATCCGGCTTACGACCCGCGCACCCACCTGCCGGAGGGTTTCGCCATGGTTCCCGGCCGGACCGCACTGTCCTACGTGGAGCTGTACAAGGTTGACGTGAGCGAACGCGACAACATCGTCGCCCGCCTCGACTACGAAATGGAGCTGAACACCACGCTGACCGTCAAGACCGGCGTCAAATTCCGTGACAAGCAACGCATGGCCGTCTTCGCCGACGAATTCTACGTCTGGGACGAGGAGAACGCCGGCCCGGCGCCGACGCTGGCCAACTTCGAGCTGATCGACCAGCCGGGGCGCTTCGACTACGACGTGGGGGGCAACGGCAGCTACGCCCAGGACTTTTCGCAAGTCGTGTCCGAAGCTGACATGGTCGCCTGGTACAACGCCAATCGCGACAAGCTGATCCTGGACGAAGGCGAATCCGCGCTGGTGTCCAACGGCGCCGCCCTGGGCCGCAACTTCGACGTCGAGGAACAGCATGCGGCCGCCTACGGCATGGCGACCTGGGAGCCGGGCATCGACTGGACCATTGTCGGCGGTCTGCGCCTGGAAAACACCGACACCACGGTGCGCGGCATGGTGCTCGAGACCAACGCCGACACCGGCGAGTCCCAGCTGGTCCCCAACGTCGGTGAGAAGACCTATCTGGCCGCGTTGCCGCAACTGCACGTGACCTACGACTTGCGCCCCGACCTGAAACTGCGCGGCGCGGTCACCCGCAGCTTCGCCCGTCCGGATTTCGGCGACCTGAACCCCGGCGGCACCTATGCCGAGCACGACAACGAGTTCTTCTCTGGCAATGCAGACCTGAGCCCGAGCTACTCGCTCAATTTCGACGCCGCGGCCGAGTACTACTGGGGCGACATCGGCCTGATCTCGCTCGGCGTGTTCTACAAGGACATCACCGACCCGATCTTCAAGAGTTCCAGCGTGGGCGAATACAAGGACCGCAGCGGCGTCACCTTCTTCCGCCCGGAGAACGGCGACAACGCCAGCCTGTACGGCGCCGAATTCGCGTTCAATCGCCGCTTCGACTTCCTGCCGGGCTTCTGGCGTGATTTTGGCGTCAGCTCCAACCTGACCGTCATGGACTCGGAAATGTCGATTCCGGGGCGCGAAGGCAAGGTGCGAATCCCGCGCCAGGCCGATCTGCTCTACAACCTCACCGCCTACTTCGATAACGGCCTCGTCGCCGCGCGTCTGGCCGCCAACTACAAGGGCGCCTACATCGAAGAGCACGGCAGCAGCGATCAGTCCGATTCGTACTACGGCGAGTTCATGAGCGTCGACTTCAGCGCCACCTACAGCATCACGGATGCGCTGAGTGTCTACGGGGAAGCGACCAACCTGACCGACGAACCGCTGATCTACTACCTCGGCGACGAACAGCGCCCGGTGCAGGTGGAGTACTACCAGCCGCGTGGCCAGCTCGGGCTGCGCTACGATTTCCTCTGAGCAGCACGGACCGCAGTAGCTAGTTGCCGTCCAGAAACGTAGTTTCTGAGCGGCAACTAAGCGCGGCACCGACCCAAAAGGCCTGGAGTTCGTTCCAGACCGTGCCTCCGCGCGCGATCACCCGCAGCAAGACAATCAATGGCATGTTCGATGCCGCTGACGGAGCACGGTCAGGCCACATTCAGGGCAGGCAATCCTCGCTCCAGACACCAGAACACGCTGACGCTGCCGAGCAGGTAAATCGCTGCCATGCGCACGGCCGGCCGCACGTTCGGCACCGCACGCAGCCCCCACCACAGCAGGCACAGCAAACCAACGAATGCGAGCTGACCAATTTCGATGCCGAGGTTGAAGCTGAACAGGGATAGCAGCAGCTGACCCTGCGCCAGACCCAGCCCTCCCAGGACGCCCGCGAAGCCCATGCCGTGCACCAGACCAAAACCCAGGGTGACGGGCCAAGCGTGCAGGCTGATCCAGCCTGGCCGCTGGCGGCTCAGCTCCAGGGCCAAGGTGAGAATCGAGACCGCAATCAACCACTCCACCAGGGCCGAGGGCGGTTGGAGCAGATTCAGACTGACCAGCGCCAGGGTCAGGCTGTGCCCCACGGTGAAGGCGGTGACCGCGATCAACAGCTGGCGGGCGCTGGCAGCGATCAGCAACAAGCCCAGGACAAACAACAGATGATCGGCACCGATCAAAATGTGCTCGATGCCCAGCTGCAGATACTCGACGAAGGTCTCCAGCTTCGAAGGCGCTTGCGGCCACGATGTTGCGGGCGCGCTGGCACTCAACAGCCGTTCGATCCGACTGTCATCGGCCGCGATCCAGCGCAACAAGGCCGGGCTACCACTCTGCGCCAATCGCTGCACCGCCAGGCTCTGGCCGACCGGCTTGCCACCGGGGCAACTCAACACGCCACGCGACTCTAAAGACTTGAGCTGGGGCTGATGTTGCTGCCATTCGACCTGACACCCTGACGGAAACCGCAGCGCAATCCCGACCGCCTCAGCACTACGCGGGCGCCGCCATAGCACCTCGATCGGTGCCTGCCCTCCGAGACGAAACTCCAGCAAGGCCGGCGCCATTTCATGTGCCAGTACCGACGGCGATGACAGCCAGGCGAACAGGATGAGCACAAGGCCGCGCATCAGTCCCGCACCTCGTACAGCGCCCGCAAACCGTCCAGATAAGCCTGCTCCCGCTCGCGCTGGGTCGCGTCGCGCCACAGGCGTTTGACCGACTCGCGCACCTGGTCCAGCGTCAATGCCCGAGCCGGCTCGAATGCCATGATCTGCAGCAGATGCTGGCCGTAGCGCGAAGGCACCGGCCCGAACCAGCCCGCCTGCGCCTCTCGCGGCAAAGCCGCGACAAAATCCATCCCGAACATGGCCTGCAATCGCCGCGCATTCAGCAAGGGCAACTCGTGCGGATGCAATATCGCGTCCGCCATCGCCAGCCGCTCCTCTTCGCCCTGGCCTAAGGCCTGACGCGCCCGCTGGGTGGCATCACCCTGGGTGAAAGTCAACTGCCGCAAACGCCAGGCTGCCGGCTGTTGCCAGCGCTCCGCTGTCCGCTGATACCAGCTTTGCAGCTGCGCTTCGGTGGGATCGCCAAGATCCCCTGCCCCCTCGCGCAGCACCTGCTGCAGCAAACGCCGCCGCACAACCTCATCTTCACGCGCCAGACCAAAATCCAGCACCGCCTGCAAGCGGACCTGCTCATCGCCACGGATACCCAGAAAATCCGCGTCCTTGAGCAAGCGCTCGCGCACCAGCGGATCGCCCTGGTGCAGGCCCAGGCGCAAGGCCTCCGCCAGCAGAATGCGTTCATCGCGCTCACGCGCGGCGATCCGCTCTCTCAGCTCAGGCCCAGGCTCGCGACCTGTCTGCATGCGCCAGGATTCGACCAGGCGCTCCAACTCCGCCGGACTGGGCGCACTGATGCTGCGGGCTTCGTCTCGCGGATCAAACAGGCTGGCCAGGTACAAGGCGGTTCCCAACAGCAGGAAATGCAGCCAGGGCTGACGCCACCAGCTCGAGCTGGCCGGCTGGGCGGCGCTTCGGATTGACCGCCGCGGTCCCATCAGGCCGACTCTCAGGGTAGCCAAACCTGCAGTACATCGGTGGCGATGCGGCGTGATGGCGCCTGAGCATGCATTGCGGTATCCAGCGGCACCGTGAAATCTTCCTCCTGGTGGGGGAAAGCCTCCATGTCGTAGTCATGCAGATACGGTGAGAAGGTATCGAAATCGACCTGCGCCCCTCGCAGATCGAAGCGGATCAGGCGCATATAGGCCAGACCACCCAGGCGCTGGAACTGATAATCCGACAGCACTTCCAGCACCACCCGCTGCGCCTGCGCGGGGTCGTCTCCGACCCGCTTCACGTTGTAGGCCACCCCCGGCACATGCCCGCACAAGACCATGAAGATGTTGGGATAGGGGGCGATCAGCGTGTCCCAGATTTTCTGGGCCGGGCGATTGTTGGTGGAGTTGTAGCTGCCGTCGAAATTCAGGTACTCGTGCACGGCGAGGATCACGCGATGTTGCGGATGCGCCTCGATCACCTCGCGCGCCCAATCGTACTCCTCGTCACCGATCACCCAGCCCAGATACAGCACCAGCAGGTCGATGCACTCGTCTTCCCGGCCACTGCCGTCCGACCCGCATTCGCGCAGGATGTCGTAGTGGTTTTCGTTGTCGTACTGGCTGCCGCCATACCAGGGCTGGTTTTCGTAACGAAAGGCGCCGAAGTATTTGCGATACAGCGCGTGATCCTCGCGCGAACCACTACCATTGTCGTGGTTGCCCGGCAGTACGCCATTGGGAAAACCGACATCGTCCATGATCCGGTGGGCGGCATCGGCCCGGATCCACTCCTCTTCGGCATTGAAGCCTTCAACGATATCCCCGGTATGGATCGCATAGCGGATGTCCTCGACATCCTGGTTGCGCACGATCCAGCGGGTCATGTCGTCATACAGCTCCGGCAGCGTGCGCAAGTAGTACTGCGTATCGGTGATCCAGGCCAGGGAAAAGCTCTGATCCAGAGCGGCATCAAACGCGCGCTCCTGCACCAGCACGTGCATCACGCCATCGCGCACACTGCTGGCGGCATCGACGATCGCATGCACGCGCTGCTCAGCCGCCGGCGCTGCCGAAGCCGCCACTTCGCGCCATCGACCCAGATCATGGTCCCAGACGTAGAGGCTGGCACCCCGCGCGCTCCGGCCCTGCCAACCCAGGCCAATGTGGCTTTGTGCCTCGGGCACCGCAAGCTCGAAACGCTGGCTGGGAAAGCCGGCCGGCACCTGGGTTTCCCACAGCACGCCGTCTGCCAAACGCACGGCCTCAAAATTCTCCAGCTGCGTTTCCTGGCTCAGTGCCCGCGCCCGTTCCGGCTTGGCATCGGCACTGCCGGCATAGGCCGCAAGCACGTTCGCGGCATTGGCCTGCTGCGGATCGGGCACGACGGGCAACTGGAAACGAAAATCCCGCGTCACGATCTCGGTGCCGTCCAAGGCCACTTCCAGCTGTTGTTGCGGTGCCGTGTAGATCGGCGCCGTCGGGCCATTCGGATTCTCCGGACCATCGCGCATCAGCAGGTCGATATCGGCCGGATAACGCGCATCCCTCAGCACCCGGCCATCCGGCAATTCCAGACGCACATCGCGCAGCAGGAATTCGTCGTAAGGGCCTATCCCCTGCAGCTGTCCCAGGGCGAATTCGACTTCCAGCTTGCCACTTGTGAGATGCTCAACGGGCAGGCTCAGGCGATAGTCCGCGAAATGATTCACCGTCTCGGTAATCACGTGAACGCGTTCGCCGTTGATCGCAATAGCATTCTGGTAGCCGTCGGCACCGTCCAGGCCATGGGCTTTGAAAATCAGATCCGCACCGTCGGCCGGTGACCAAGGCGCTTGACGCGGCTGCGCTAGGACCGAGGCGTCCGCAGAATTTGCCGGCAGCGGCGCTGCCACGCGATTATCCCGCCCGCCTTCACAGCCGGCCAACAGGGCGATTGCGGCGATCAAACCGGCACGTAAAGTCAGGCCCATGCTAACCCCCCCTATGCCGGCAGCAGGATTTCGTAGGTTACCCCGCCGCTGGCGTCCAGCTGCAGCGGCAACACACCTGCTCCGCGCTGAGAGTTCACGTATAGCCGCTTGCCATCCGGACTCAGGCAGGGGCCGGTCACTTCCGAAGCATCATGCCCCTCGAATTGCAGCAAGGGTTTCAGTGTCCCGTCGGGCAGCAGCAGGATCAATTCCATGTTGCCGCCATCTTCGGCGATCAGCACGTCGCCCTGGCAGGTGATGGTCACGTTGTCGCTGCCGGTCAGGATGCCATTGCCGTCATAGACCTCCTGAACGGTCTCATTGACGCAGTCCCACAGCCAGACCTTGTTGTCACCCTTGGTTGCGAAATAGACCAGGCCCTCGTGATACCAGATGCCCTCACCACCATTGAAGCTTGTGGCCCCGGCGTTCTGTCCCTGGGTGCGGGTCGGCACGCCGCTGGCGCTCAGGTCCGGGTCGGTGATCTCGACCCAGCTGCCGGTGGTCGGCACCGTCAGGTCACTGCTGTCGGCCACAAACGCTTCCAGCCGGCCGTCTTCAAGGGCCGCGCGCGACGCGCCAGCCGGCCAGTCGCTCGCGCTGGGCACGAAGCGATAGAACAGTCCGCTGGGGCTGTCCTCGGTCAGGTAGAGCACCCGATTGACCGGATCCACGGCCACGGCCTCGTGGTTGAACGCGCCCAGCAAGGGCTTGCGCACCTGCTGCTCGCAGCCCCAGGGATCGGTTTCCCAGACGAATCCGGCATCGCCATTCTCCTCGCAGGTCAGCCAGGTATTCCAGGGCGTCGTGCCACCGGCACAGTTCCGGGTGGTGTCCGCACAGATGCGATAGGCATCGACAATGTCGCCGGCAGCATTGAAGCGCACCGCGCTGACGCCACCGGCACCGTTGGCCATTTCCGAGTTCACCACGAGAATCCAGCCGCCATCGGCGGTGGGATAGGTGGCAGCTCCGTCCGGTTCGCTTGGCGAGATGTAGCCACTCGGCCCCACCGCCTGCCCTCTGGCGGCAATAACCCGCGAGCTGAAGCCAGCGGGTAGACGTATGCCATTTTCGTCGGCCGCTTGCAGCGGACCGATGTCAGCCAAGCTGCTGCAGCGGTTTTCCGGGAGCGGCCCGATGTCCCGGCAGGCGCTCGCGGCGGCGACCCGAACGCCCGATTGGCGGCTATTGCCGCAGGCCGTCAGCAGATAGGGCGTGGTGACAGCGCCGGCGGCTGCGAGCGTTCTCAATAGCAGGTTGCGGCGGGAGGCATCGAAGTCGAGGTGCATCTGGCTGGCGTCTTTCAAGGTTCAGGTTAATTTCAGGTCGAATCGCAGAAAGATGTGCGGCCGAGATGACAGGAACATGAAAAACCGCAGCACTACCAGAAAATTGCTACAAGCAACACCCAGCAGACACCAGCGTCCACCAGCAACTGCAATGCCGCTGTCATCTCGTCGCCACACAATGCTGGGTTCTCCCACCTGCCACAACTGACATGCAATCCAGCCGACGTCCGCCCAGGCCCGCCGCCATCAACCGCCGTCAGGTACTCCATGGCGCCGCAGGGCTCATCGCCGCGCCGCTGTTGGCAGGCTGCCAGGGCGGTCGCGCCACGGCGCTGTCGGCCAGCGCCCGCAGCGCAGCGCCTTTCAGCCACGGAGTGGCCAGCGGCGATCCTCTCGCCGATGCGGTCATCCTGTGGACCCGGGTGGACAGCAGCGTCAACGAGGACGTGAGCTGGCGGATTTACGCGGACGCCGATGGCGAGCAACTGCTGCAGGATGGCGTCGTCACCGCCACGGCGGAGCGCGACCACACGGTCAAGATCGACGTGACCGGCCTGCAGCCGGGCACGACCTATTACTACGACTTTGCAGCCGCAGGTGGCCGCTCGGAAATGGGCCGCACCCGTACCCTGCCCGCCGATGGAATCGACCGGCTGCGCGTGGCCCTGGCCACCTGCTCGAATACCGGCAGCGTGTTCAATGCCTATGCCCGCATCGCCGAGCGCGACGACCTGGATGTGGTGCTGCACCTGGGCGATTACCTGTATGCGGATGCCGACGGCACGCTGGCCCAATACCGCGATCGGCACAAGGCCTACAAGGCTAATCATCTGGAGCTGCGTGAGCTGCACCGCCGCCACCCGATGATCGCCATCTGGGACGATCACGAAGTCACCAACGATGCCTACCAGGACGGCGCCCCACCACCCAACCCGGCCGTCGGCCCGTTTTGGGAAATCCGCAAAGGCTGGGCGACGCAGGCGTATTTCGAATACCTCCCGGTCCGTGAGCAGCCCGGGGGCCGGCTGTACCGCGACTTCTCCTTCGGCCAGCTGATGCAACTGGTCATGCTTGATGGCCGGCTCGCCGGTCGCGATCCACAGGTCAGTGGCGAGAACGATCCGCAGCGCGATAATCCCGAGCGCAGCATGCTGGGCTTTGAGCAGGAGCAGTGGATGACGGAGCGACTGCGCGGTTCCTCAGCGACCTGGAAGCTGATCGGCAACCAGACCATGCTTGGCCACCTGAATGAGATCGCCGCTGACGGCAGTTCCACCAACCGGTGGATGGACCAGTGGGACGGCTACCCCCCAGCCCGACAGCGCTTTTATGATGTGCTCAAGGGCGACGCGCAGCACGCGCCGGTGGACAATGTCGTGGTCTGCACCGGCGACTGGCATAACAGCTTCATCATGGACCTGCCGCAAGACCCCCAGCAGGGATACGAGCCCAGCACCGGCCAGGGCAGCCTGGCGGTGGAGTTCGTCACCCCCAGCATCACCAGCGGTTTTTTCTCGGTCAGCGATCTG